>ERZ779981.166-NODE-166-length-37748-cov-8.57008_pt1 | contig 37748 bp, 25 predicted proteins | sample MGYA00511182_ERZ779981 | MGnify/ENA primary metagenome ERZ779981 (study PRJEB29588, sample SAMEA2149539) | human gut metagenome | biome: human gut; feature: human-associated habitat; material: faeces | place: Denmark | collected 2008/2010 ... | reverse complement strand
TAGCAGAAATATGACAAAAAGAAAGCATATTTTTCTAATGACCGATTTGGGTTTATCAAGTGAGCCATTGCAGGATGGTATGATTCCATGGATAGTCTGGAGCGGGATGGCCGCTTGCGTTCCTCCGGGGTATGGAGACAGACAAGAAGAGGGCCCGCAACGATCATTTCGTTGCGGGCCCTCTCCGTTGGTGGTGGCTGTCAAGCCACTGGTGCCACAGGCGTGTGGCTTATGCGTTTACAGTCTGAGACGGCTTCTTGGTGTGCTCGTCCTCGTCGATCTGTCGCACGCCCATGCGTGCCTCGACCACGTTGACAACATAGTCGCCGAGCTTCTCGCACTCCTGGATGATGTCCATGAAGAGGGTGCCGATGGCATAGTCGTACTGGTGGGAGTTGACGGCGTTGATGTTTTCCGTGCGCAGCTGGTTGCGGTAGTTGTTGATCTCGTTCTCGATGTTGAATGAGCGGTTGACGTTGCCCATCTCACGCGGATTGGAGAAGAGGACGTTCATCTGTGTGAGGGCATCGTCAGTGAGCTCGAACATCTGGTGGATCTTCTCGTTCTGCTGGGCGGTGAACTCTTCCTTGCCCTTCTTCTTGCGCGAGATGGTGCGTGCCATGTTGTAGCAGCTGTCACCGATACTCTCGATCTCGGAGATCTCGCGGAGCATGGAGCGGATCTTGCCCTTCGTGTCGTCAGAGAGGTGGGCATCGCTCACGTCGTTGAGGTAGCGTGCGATCTCGATCTCCATGTTGTCGGAGATGTGCTCGTATTTCTCAATGCGTGCGAAGAGCTTCGTGAACTTCTGCTCGTCTTCCTCACCTAGGAGCTCGCGCACCATATTGAACATACGTTGGATGCGCTCGCCGAAGCTGGTCACCTCCTTCTGGGCCTCGAGTACGGAGAGCTCCGGCGTCTTCATGATACCGGCCTGGATGAAGCGGAGACGGAACTCCTCCTCCTCGCCGGCACCCTTTCTCGGCTTGATGATCCAGCAGACGAATTTCTCGATCTGCGGGATGAACCAGATGAGCACGATCGTGTTCGTGACATTGAAGCAGGTGTGGAAGGCTGCCAGCACGATGGGCAGGAAGGCTGCTTTCTGGGCAGGCGTGTAGCCGGTACCGTCGGGGTTGTAGCCTACCAAGCTGCATACGAAGTTGACGAAGGGATAGAACAGGCAGAGCACCCAGATCACTCCAAAGACGTTGAAGACGAGGTGGGCGAGGGCGGCACGCCGTGCCTGCGTGTTGGCGCCGAGGGCCGCGAGGTTGGCCGTGGCTGTCGTTCCGATGTTCTCACCAAGTACGAGGGCGATACCCAGATAGATGGGAAGCACGCCCGTGGAGCAGAGCAGGATGGTGATGGCCATCACGGCTGCCGAGCTTTGCACGATACTCGTGATCACCGTACCGATGAGTACGAAGCCTATAATGGAGAGATGGGAGTGTACGTCGAAGGACACGAAGAAATTGAGGGCATCCGGATTGTGCTCCAGATCAAGCTCTTTGCCCGCTGCGCTCAATAAGACTAATGCAAAGAAGAGAAAGGCTATACCGAAGAGGAAATCGCCGATGTAGCGTTTCGATTTACTATAAATAAGGATGATTCCGATGAAGAAAGCGGGGAAGACGACGGTCGTCAGGTCAATGTTGTAGCCTAAGGACATGATCCAGGCGGTGAGCGTCGTACCGATGTTCGCTCCCATGATTACGGAGATGGCTTGCGCCAAAGTTAGTAGACCGGCATTGACGAAGCTCACGGTCATCACTGTCGTTGCCGAGGATGATTGTACGGCGCAGGTGACAAAGGTACCGGTGAGCATGCCGGTGAAACGATTAGTGGTCATTGCCGCCAGGATATGGCGCAGTTGGGAGCCCGCCATCTTTTGCAGAGCCTCACTCATAATCTTCATTCCGTAGATCAAGAGGGCAAGGGAGCCCACGATCTTACAGAAGATCATCACGTATTCGCTTGTTGCCATAAAATATATGTAAGTGGAATTACTATTCGATTGCAAATATACTAAAAATATTCTTTAATGGTATCAACTGCCGTTTTTTTTTTCTAACTTTACCTCTGGAAATAGATGACGGCAAATTGACGTCCTGAACGGCCGTACCGGTGTTTGTGCGGGGTCGTGGCCGTCCGACTCCCTGTCGGAGGGTTGCTGTCTGTCATACTGCCGGATATCATTAAAATGAAATGGAAATGAACGAAACAGTCATAAAGCCCGCTTCCACGCGAAACGGGCAGATGGTGAAGATCCGCTGTCGCAACAATGGCGGAGTGTTTGAGGTGCCTATCGGTTCAACGGTAGAGGATGCTTACAAGGTGAGCGGCGTGACGATGGATCACGGCCCCGTCTGTGTGCGTGTGAACAATAAGACGGAAGGCATGCACTACCGCATCTATCATAATAAGGATCTGGAGTTTCTCGACATGCGCCATCCCTCAGCCTCACGCTGTTACACGCGTACGCTTTTCTTCGTGCTCTGCAAGGCGGTGCATCAGCTGTGGCCTCAGTCGGAGGTGGTGATCGACATCCCGGTATCTAACGGTTACTTCTGCGATCTGAAGATCGGGCATCAGGTGACGATCGAGGATGTGGCCGCCGTGAAGGCACAGATGGAGGAATATATCGCTGCGGGGCTGCCGATACGCCGCCATGAGATGACGACCGACGACGCCATCGATCTCTTCCAGAAGCTGGGATATACGTCGAAGGTGAAGCTCCTGCGCACGTCAGGATCGTTGTACACAACGGTGTATGACATCGACGGCTACTATGATTATTATTATGGGTCGCTGCTGACCAATACACGGCAGATCTATCTGTTCGGCCTGGAGAAGTATTTTGATGGCCTCCTGCTGCGTATCCCGTCGCTGAAGACCCCCGGCCTGCTGCCGGAGATGATCCATCAGGACAAGATGTTCGAGATATTCAAGGAGCATCACCGCTGGCAGGACATCATCGGCGTGCGCACGGTGGGCGACTTCAACGAGGCGGTGGAGAACGGACGGACAACGGAGCTGATCAATGTGTCTGAGGCCTTGCAGGAAAAGAAGATATCGCGCATCGCCGATGAGATAGCAGGACGCAAGGGCGTGAAGCTCGTGCTGATCGCCGGTCCGTCATCGTCGGGTAAGACGACGACCTGCAAGCGTCTCTCCATCCAGCTCCTGGCCAACGGCATCCAGCCGTTGCAGATATCACTCGACGATTATTTCGTCGACCGTGAACAGACACCGCGTGGTGCCAATGGCGACTATGACTATGAGTCGATCTATGCCCTCAATCTGAAGAAGATCAACGAGCAGTTCAACGCCCTCTTCCGCGGTGAGGAGATCGAGCTGCCTAAGTATAACTTCCAGACGGGAAAGAGTGAGGCCAGCGGCAAGCGCCTGAAGATGGGACCCCACAATGTACTGGTCGTGGAAGGTATCCATGCGCTCAATCCCGAGCTGACGTCACAGATACCCCAACCGCTGATCTATCGTGTCTTTGCCTCCGCACTGACAACGATCCTCCTTGATACACATAATTATATACCGACGACAGACAATCGTCTGTTGCGCCGTATCATACGCGACTATAAGTACCGGGGCGTCAATGCGCAGGAGACGATCAGACGGTGGCCGAGCGTACGTGCGGGAGAGGCGAAATGGATATTCCCCTTTCAGGAGAACGCCGACGCCACGTTCAATACGGCCATGCTCTTTGAGATAGCGGTCATCAAGCAGCAGGCCAGTCCGTTGCTGGAGCAGGTGCCGGAGAATGCCCCCGAATATTCGGAAGCCTACCGGTTGCTGAAGTTCCTCCGCTATTTCCGTCCGATTCCTAACAGGGATATCCCGCCCACATCGTTGCTGCGTGAGTTCCTTGGCGGTTCGAGCTTCAAATATTGATGTACAAGCGGGGTAATGATACCCCGCTGCACATTTTTGAATAGAAAAAATGAGATGAATGCGTAAAAAATTTGGCTGATTCGATTTTTCGTCGTATCTTTGCAACCACATTTATATAATGTAAGCCCAGATGGCGGAATAGGTAGACGCGTTGGTCTCAAACACCAATGGAGCAATCCGTCTCGGTTCGAGCCCGAGTCTGGGTACCCTTTAATAAATTTAGTCCCTTGCAAACCAATGGTTTGCAAGGGACTTTTCTTTCTAAGAGCGTTAATGTTGGGCAAGAACCGGAAAGCTATTTCTTGAATACCTGCTGCCACAGCGTCTTGTCGCTGACAACGATACGGGCAGAGACATTCAATCCAGACTGAGCGTTGCTGCTTTTAGGACGAATGGAAGTCTTGGCAGCAAGATAACGCTTGTCAGCGAGATGAGCAACTTGTTAAGGAGAAACATCTGCCTACCATTTGTAGGCACGCAATGCCACATTGCATGGAAGACCACAATGATAATGGGGATGAAAATATCAAAGACCAAAAGCAAATGGCTTGGTGACAGAAAGAGGGCAAGGGGTATCGCCAGCAAGAATATTGTGCAGACGACGAGCAAAGGTATCAGGCGCTTCTTGGGTGCGAGATAGGTTTGCATGGGCTATAACATACTAATAAATGTAAGAATGTGAGTGTGTTATTGTGTTACTTCTTGATTCGTTGCAGGACTGCCTTGCCGAGATCGGTAAGGTGAAGGGTCTGGTTAGGGCTGCGCTTGGAAAGACTTTCATCCCATGCAATAACGCCAATTTCAACTAAAGGTGATATATATTTATCACGATTCTTTTTCTGGTATGTTAATCCTAACCTTTCTAGAAGATTTCTCGATGACAAATTTTGTTTTGTCAATGTAGATAGTAACTCAGTTAGTAACCCAGTTGGTAACCCAGCTTGTGATGCAGTTAAATCAATGTGGTACAGAGAGTTTATAGACTCTATTGCCTTAGCTGCGTCATCCTCTCTGACCCAGCTCTGACCCAGCTTGGTAACCCAGTCCTTGCCGACGACATTGCCGCTTGGGTCTACTACGAGTTCGTCAGTCACGAAGTCTTTATGGCAAGGAATGGCTATAATGAAATATGTCCTGTCTGGGTCGGTCTCAATATAAGCGTCGGGAGACCCGTTCTTCTTTAACTCACGGTGAATGGTTGGCAGCCCGGTTCCACGACCTTCGGTCAATCCGAGCTCATGCAGGAAGTCGCCCAGGCGTCTGTTGCGGTAACGGCGGGCATGCAGACGCATTCCGGAACGCAGCGCGTCAAGACTAAGGCTGCGGTCGGCACCACCATAACTGATGATCTCTATCTGATCGGGCATAACAGAAATCATCTCTATTCCCGCCGGACTGTCGAAGATGCACTACGGCCACTTCATCCTCTACGCCACCCTCGGCGCCGGTGTATGGAACATGATTCTCGCCACCCTCGGCTACTATTTCCATTCCATTGTTCCCGAGGAACATCTCAACGACAAGATTATGGAGTACGGCGAGTACATCAAGATCGTCATCATTGTCCTCGTCGTTCTTGCCATCCTCTTCTTCGTCGCAAAGAAATATCTATTCGCTAAAAAATAGACATATACAAGTCTAATCAAAAAAAATCCCGAGGACATCCTCGGGATTTTTGTTTAGCACAAGGTGTAGTCGGTAACCAGCCTATGAATGGTCTTTGGGGAATAGGGATGATTGATAATGACGCTACAGGTTAAGAGAATAAATTATAAAGATTTCTCATGTGGTCAATCTTGTATGGATTACTATAGAGAAAATGACACTTTTGCCATTACTTCCCTTGGACGCAAGCGGTTATAAGAATATTGCATGTAATCAGTAGAGATTGTCATTCGCTCATACTTTGTCGTTCCAAAGATGTTGTTCACGCCAAGACTCAACTCATATCTTTTCTGCGTCCAAGTTACCTTGAAATCAGAAAAATAAGCAGTATTGACACTTTCGTCATTGCTGTGATAGAGTTCATGAGCCCAGGAGAACTGCCAGTTACCTGGCATGAAGAACATCGTTAGCTTGTGATTGAACGAATTCGTCGCTTTTGTAGTCAACTCAGGATTGGTTGTATTCTTGGACTTCATACTATTGAAGGCAGAATATTCTTCCAATGAAAATACTGTGCTCGGCATGAAGGCAAACTTAAAATGAGCAGAATAGAATTGTAAATGGCAGTGGTTCTCTTTCTCAGAAATCCATGTGCTATAGTTGTTCTGAATAACATCTCCACCCAAAGTGAATGTCGTCTTGCCATATCCGAAAGCCTTGCTAATCTCGGCAGAGCCACGCATCTGCTCATTACGAGACTTCAAGTCAAGTGATTGCATGGTGTAAACATTGTCCCGATAGTCATAAGTGGGCATCGGAACATCATTGGTCTTAACATAACTACCCGACAGGTTGAAGAATAAGCCTATGTTAGGATTGGAATATTCCAACTTGCCATTATAGCTGTCAAGAGAAGTGAAGTCAAGTTTACCGCTTCCTTTTATCCGTGTTGTATAATCAACAAAGTAAGTCATTGGTACATTGTTGCTGATGCCAAAGCATGTGTATTGATGGTTATAATAGAAGTTAGTGTCCCATGTTCCGCTGAGCTTATAACCTATGAAGAAATAAGGATTCACGAAGAACTTGTAGTCTTCATTGCCTGCAAGATGGAAAAAAGCAAGATAGCAAGGGACAGAAAGCGAAGACCTTATACCGTATTTCTCAAAACTTACACGCGGTGTAACTTTCATCTCCACTTCCCTGTAGTTGACTTTCTGAGGCTCACCGTTCACCAATTCTATATCGTCATTCTTATAGCCGAGTTGAGCATCGTAAGAAATATACATTCCCAAAAGCCTGTGTCGAAAGCCTGTGCTTACCTTTGCGTTCAATGTCTTTACATTCAACTTTTGCGGTATGGAGTCACTGACCGTCAACAGTCTGCCGGGAAGGTAACGATAATCAACCATTGCGTTGAGATTAAAGCTGCGGCCGTTTCCCAACTTCTTTATGAGGTTGAAATTATCATTTAATCCTCGTTTTCTCGGTTGGACATCCTGACGTATTGACGAACCGTTGAGCATTGTTGTTGCCGCAGATTCATTCCAGTTGATAGAAGCCTTTATGCTGTTCTCCAGATACAAGCTGTCCTGATTTTGCTTGTACAGCACCTCTACATTGGCTTCCCTTCTGTATTTGTTGGCATCATACGATTCATCCATAACAGGCTGCCCTAAAATATTGGTATAGGTGGTTTGGTCTTTCCTGTAACCGATGGTCTTGTCAAAGAGGTAAGTGCCTTGCAAGCGCAAGTCGGCGTTCTTGCCAGTCTTGAAAAGCCAGTTGGTAGCGGCTATATGAGTATTATTGCAGTTGTATCTTTCCAACTTCAAATCTGGTGCGCTGACAGCGATGTCGTTTATCCAAGGGACATCGTTGTCTTCCAAATCCGAACTTGATGTCAAATCACGTATTTCATGCTGTATGTCCTTACCAGTGTTATTCCATTTATACATTGAAAGATTCTGATGCTTCCGGCCAAACAGCATCGACACAGCCCTGCCGTCACAAAGAAAGTCATTGCCTATACCTTTTTGAACTTGCGCCCCTGCTCCCAACTCAATAAGTCCATTCAAGACCTCTTTTGCTTCGTCTTCAAGTATAAGATTGAGGGCAGCTTGGTCGGAGAAGTGTATGCCTTTCAATGCCTTTATCGGTTGATGATTTCTGAGCACTTCCACGTTTTTCACCTTCTTAGCTGACAGGTTTTCCGATGCCATGGCATATTTTCCACCCATAAGGTCCATGCCTTCAATATAAAACTTGTTGATAGGCTTGCCCTGATATGTAATGGTTCCCTTGTCTGATACATCCAATCCCGGCATCTTCGCAATGACGTCCGCAATGCTCCTGTCTTGCTTCTGCCGGAATCCCGCAACGGAATATATAAGTGTGTCGCTTCTCTGTTGCAGTCGCTTGCTTTTTACTTCCACCTCTTTTATTTCGATGGCATCCTGGTGCATATAGATTGTCATACCAGGCTTATATTCTGAAACCGTAATTGTCTTTGGGGCAAAACCAAGATAACTGACACTTAGTGACTTCACGACTTTGCTGTCAGTCACCTGCAAGGAAAAACTACCGTCTTCCCCTGTATTCCTGAATGCAACGGGATTGCCAATGCTATCCATAGCCACCACAGACGCATAATCCAATGGCTTATGCGTCTTATAGTCCTTTACAAAACCAGTAAAGTTTTGTGCGTTGGCTGTAAAAGACAATGCTAAAAGTAAAAGCAATAACAGTTTTTTCAATGACACAACACGTTAATAGTATTCTTTCAGACAGGCAACTCGCGACTTTGATTTTGAGCCGTACTGTATTCCTTTAATGCCCATCGCCTTGGAATAAGCTTCATAATTGCTTTCGTTTAACTGCTTAAGTTTCTGTACTTTTAGCGGTGTCGACTTCAAAGCTTTTCTTAATTCAACTTCCATTGGGGTGTTGACATGAGTCTTTATACCAATGCATTCAAAGGAGAACTGTCCTTTCTTGTCTTTGGCATATAGTATCATACCCGGCAATCCGCCAAGTTTCCATGGGCCGTCATGAATGGGTATGGACATAGCATACCATGCATACCATGTGCGACCTCTGAAAGTACATTCCGCTTTTTTACACGGGTTGTCTAAGATCAGGGTGTCACCGGCGACTAAATTCCAATTCATTTCCGGCATATTCTCCGTATAGATCAAGTCCTTATAAAGCGCAGTAATGACAGTCAAGCTCCTTCTATTTGGATAATGTTTAATGTCTTCTTCGTTGTACAGGCTTGTCGGACCTTGCTGGGCAAGAAAGTCATTTGCTGAGCCTCCGGAAGCCTTGATCTTCTTCCATAATTCATCATTGTCTTTCTGCCAACGACTGTAGCAATAGGTAACGCTGTCACCAATATCAACACTAAGTTCGTCATCATACTGTTTTTTTGATGTTTCAGCTAACGTTCCCTTAATAGCGTATGAGAACCGATAGCGGACAGTATCAATCACCGATTGCTGGGCAAACGCAGAAACAGTGATTAACAATAATAATATAGTAAATAATTTCCTCATATTAAATCATTTTTGTTGTTTCGATTGCAAAGTTAGCTATTTTGGAAATGTCGGGCAAGAAAACGAGGTCTATTTCTTTAATTTAGCAATATATAACATACTGTATATTAGCTACTTGCATTTACATCTCTAAAAAGGAAGTCTATTTCTACAATGTTTGAGATTTCAAAACCCTTCAATGTATGTACGTAAAGAGATCTTTTCACCATTAATTCCGACTTTAGCCTTATAGACAAACAACTTCTGCTTTATCGACTTTTCGCTAATTCCATATATCAAGGCCAATGCTTTTGTGGGCATTTTAAGGCGGAGAAGCATCATAAGACGGATGTCGTCATCGTTTAGGTCGGGGAATGTGTTCTGTAGTCTGGTAACAAAGTTGCCTTCGACACCGTCTACAAACAGTCTTATTATACCATAACACAGACAAAGCAATGAGTTATTTGTTGAAGATTTGCTGCCACAGCGTCTTGTCGCTGACAACGATACGGGCAGAGACATTCAATCCAGACTGAGCGTTGCTGCTTTTAGGACGAATGGAAGTCTTGGCAGCAAGATAACGCTTGTCAGCGAGATGAGCAACTTGTTAAGGAGAAACATCTGCCTACCATTTGTAGGCACGCAATGCCACATTACATGGAGTTATGTTGCTTTATAAGTTCCATGGAATTATGGTTTATACACAAGTGTCAGCAACAGTTCCCTGCCTCGAAGCATTGTCTCTGAGCGCAGGGTTGTGAGGTTGGCGACAGTGGAACGGACATAGGACTGATTGTTGAACAGGTTGTTCAGTCCCAATTCATAATCGATATGCCGGGTTGTGAGCCCGATGATGGCATCGGCAAAAAAGATGTCCTTGTACTTCGACGGCATCAGCTGGTTGTGGTCATATTCTCCTTTGAGGGTAAAGCGCAACTTTCCGGCAGGCACGATGATCTTTGCCGTGTGCTGCCAGTTGTTGAAATAGGTCTTGCCGCCGTTCTCCGGACGCATGTCGTTATAGGTGTATTGCAGGGAATAGTCGATAGACATGTCGGTATAAGGCGAGAGGTACAGTGACGCCCCAATGCTGAGCATATTGTATTTTGCCGGAGAGACGAGACCATCCTGATACATCTTCGATTCCGTTTGGTTATAGAGCCCGCGTAAGGAGAACTTCCCGTTGAGGAATGGAAGCCCCTGCTGGTACATCAGCGTGGTGTTCCAGCTGTTACTGTTGGTCTTGACGGGGATCGTTCCTATGATGATGTATTCACCGGCGAACTCACGCGATGGGGTGTACGGTGTGGTATCAAAAGAACGGGAGACACGGGCCATGAGATGTGTGCCTTGCAGGCTGTTGCGGTAAAGCAGCGTATAGGCCAATGTTTTGCTGGTGGCTACGTCATATCCCGTGTAGCCCTGATTGAGATAAAGATAGTCCTGCATGACCAGGGAGCCATAGAAGCGGTTGAAGTCGAGCGGCTCCACGCTATAGCTGCCGTTAACGCTCATGGTGAGCCGCGAGGTGGCATCCCAACGCACATGCAACGACGGCGAGACATCAAAACGGTTTCTGCCGCCATCCTTACTGTATTTGTAATACGAGTTCTCAAAAGGCACGGAAAGAGAGACCTTGATATCTCGGGTGTTGTACTCCAGTTGCGGGCTGGCATACAGCTTGGCATAGCCGAAGTGGCTTTTGCCGCCTGTCGAGCCAATAGAATCAGGCAATCCGTAGGCGTTGGCTGTGAGATAGCGTAACAATCCTTTCACCCCCAACTTCATGCTCAGGCTGAACAAGCCCAGCTTCCAACCGCCGGAAGCGTATGTGTCGGTGGAATAGAACCGCTGTGACAAGTCCTGCTGTGAGGTGGAGTCGACATACAGATGCTGAGGCCGCTGCTGGACACAGTTGTTGGAGTAGAATGAGATAAGCGTGTTGCCATAGCGGCGGATGACATAGAGATTGTCACGGAAATCAAACACAGGCAGAAGCGCATGCTGGGCATGTGCATACGTACCGCCCTCGTCGAGGTGCTGCGAAAGCCACGTCATGTCACCGGAAAGCGAGTTGCGGAGATAGCTCTTTTGAGAGTTGTGCTCATATTTCAGCAAGGCATAGAGGTCATTCGTGTTTGACCGCCACGCCTGCGCGTTGCTGATGACGCGGTTGCCATCCGTAAGTATGTACTCCGTCCGACGGTCTCCCCATGCCTTTTCACGCTCGTTGTTGTAGGCAAGCTGGAAATTGACCTGCGAGTCCTCGCTGATGCGTTTCATGACATTAGCCGTAAAGGCATGGCTGCGGTTCATCAGACTGCGTTCACGGGAAAGGCCCGAGGCCGAAGGAGCGGAGAGGCAGATGAAATCCTTTGGCTGGTCACTGAACAGATCGTCAAGGGTGAAGAGATTGGTAGACTCACGGCTGACGTCCGTGCCTGTATTGTTGGTCTTGTAGGTGAGCATCGTCTGGAAGTCCGACTTCAGCCGCAAGCCGAATCCCTCGAAGAGCCATCTACCCTTGTCATAGCCATCGTGTGCGCTGCCATATCCACCACCGGCCTTCCATGATGTCACCCAATGGGTCTTGGCACTGTTTTTCATTTTGATATTCACGGCGGCATCGTCGGTAAACGTGAAGTCTTCAAGTACACGGATGGGCTGATGGTTGCGCATGACCTGCACGGAGCCCACCTCGCCCTGCGGCAGCGTGTTGGTGGCCGTGCCGTACTTGCCCCCAAGCATGTCAAGTCCTTCGATATAGAACTTGCTGATCGGTTTGCCCTCATAAGAGATCTTGCCCGTCGACTTGTCCACATCGAAGCCGGGCATCTTCGCAATCACATCGCCGATGCTCCGGTCATTGCCGTTGGCGTAAGCACCGACGATATAAGATATGGTGTCGCCATGCTCGTGTACCTTGTCCGACTTCACCGCAACCTCTTTCAGTTCTATTGCTCCGTCACTCATCCGGATAGTCAGTGGTTTCATATTGTTTGTGACGGCAACGCGTTGGCTCTTGAACCCCAGCATGCTGAACAACAATGAGTCACCCGCCTCTGCTTTGATGCGGAACGATCCGTCGCTCCCACTATTCGTATATCCGCCTAACTTGTGACCCTTGGTGTATCGTTTGATAATCACTGACGACAGTGGCTCTCCTCTGTCGTCAATAATATGTCCTATGACAATAGTCTCCGCAGAAACAGACAGAGCAGATAGAAAGATGAGGATACAAATGATTTTTATTGTTTTCATTCCGACTCCATTTGGGGGATTACAATTGTTTTCTCGGGATAGGCTTTAGGGTTACTTACCTCTTTGAGGTATGTCTCCTGCTGAATGTCTTCATATTTTTTTATTCCAAAAGTTATGGAACGTCACCGATGAGAGATCCTTTGTTTTGATGCCTATAGCCTCTATCGTGATGAGTCCTTTGACCTCTGCCGACAGAATTAATCCAGGAAGTGCTCCCAACTTCCAAGGTCCTAATGGCAGGGGTATATCCTCTGTAAAGTAGACAGTCCATTTCCTGCCACGGAATATTGTCGTCGTCATACAGCAGTGATAGCCCAAGATTTGCCGTGTGCTATCCGGGATTATGCTCCAATCCTGTACAGGTATGGACTCGGTAACCTTATAACCTTGTCCCATAAGACTTGTGTAGGTGACAAATGTATTCTCATTCTGATTTCTATGGAAATAGTCACCATGGTCTGGTCCACTCGTTCTTGGCTTGGAGGCATCATTCCTGTTGTTTGCTTAATCAAGCTTTTCCTGAATAATGATCATAGAAGTCTGCGCATTACTGCCTAATGAGTCATCGCGCAATCTATGATAACTGAAATATTGACTCGTCGATTTTCCAACATGCAACGCATAGTCATCATGGTATTTGCCACATGTTTCATGATAAGCCACTTCCATGATGCTTGGCTCCAAGACATGAGTTTGCTGTGCCATCAGAGCTGTAGGAAAAAGGAGCAATATCAATACTATTATTTTAGAACGGTTCATAGCACTTTATTGAAGTTTCGCAAGTGAAAATTCACGAGCGTAAATTTAAAATAAGGACAAGCTCAGGAGCTTAATATCTCACAGAATAGGTCTTGAATACATAGGTGCGAAACACACCATAGCCATACAAATGGATATGAATTTTGACTTTATCATTCTGTTTCAAGATTTGGACTTACTTTAATTTTCCTTTTTATCATTGGCAAAAATAACGGCGAATTCCTACGTTTTAAATATTTTTTTCGCGTTACCTGTTCATATTTACAGTTTCTTGTCTTCAAGACTTTTCCAATTGTATTTGTTTGATTGGTTTTAATGGATGTTAGCTTGAAGTCAATCAATGAATCCACTGTAGCTTCCATTATCAGGCCTGGCAAACCATGTAATTTCCATGGACCATAACTTAATGGAATGTCTTCAGTATACCATACCTTCCAGAGCCTTCCTCTGAAATTCGAAACTGCATATTTACAAGAGTATCCTAATATCGTTGACGAAGAATCAGGTATTAATTCCCATGATATGGGCGGAATATTTTCTTCATAGCTTAGCAATACCATAGGATGACTATTATATAGTGTGAGTTTATCCTTACTATAGTCAAATAGTATGTGTTCCCAGTATAAAATATTTTTGTTTAGTAATGGATCGTCATTTCGTTCCGTAAAATGTTTTTCCATTCTTTTAATTAGGAAATCTGCCTCTTGATTTGTTCCGTTGAGCAATTCTATGTATTGTTGGCATCCATGACTATAAAACAGTGCCGAATCTTTATTGCATATAAAGGAGAAGAGGCTGACTCCGTGATTCTGGTAGCGAGAAGCATAAACACATTCTATGGACCATCTTTTTTCTGACACGGGTTCCTTAGAATGGCTTTCTACAAAGTCACATGGCAGAAATAATAAAATAAACATCAATAATATAAACTGAAAATTCATATTCTTAAATAATTCGTTGTCATAAACTCTTATCGATATCTCTAAATATCATGTTCATTCCCATGGAATATCTATGTTCTGAATGCTTGCTCTATTTGAAATTTTATAAGCTGCTGATGCGATACCATAATAGGTCATGGTACAAGTAATCAGTATCAAAAGCACTGCCCGGTATTAATGTGATGAATGCTAATAATAGTATAAGCAATTTCTGTAATCTATCGTTTAAGATATATCGATACCATCACTTCTCTCCCTCTCAGATAACGTGTGGAGGAGAACGAAACCAGGTCGCCATAGGTGGTGTAGCTGTATGTCTTCGTGTTCAGGAGGTTGGTGGCGGAAAGCTCTATGTCAACTACCTTAGAGAGGGTCCAGGTCAGCTTGGCATCAAGGAAGCTGAAATCCTTCTTGCTGCCATTATACTCCTGATTGTGGTAATAGTCAAGCCCACATTCCAACATGAGCTGTTGAATTGGTGTCAGAGTCATGTTGAATTTATGAATTGCGTTTCTGATATGCCTGTTGGAACTCCCGTTGATGTTCATTGATGACACAGAAAACATACCCTCGTATTGCAGAAACAGAAGTGTTGAGACATTACCGTTAACTCTTCCACCAAAACGGTATGCAGACTGTCTCATAAGCGTGGGCAGATTGTCCGACAGCATCATCGTCCTGACATGCCTGTAAGAGCCTGTAAACGATATGCCGCCACGCATAAAGTCAAGGGTCTTGCTAATGTTGCCCAGAGCATTGACCGTTTGTGTCGAGGCCGTGGACGGGACAAGGGAGTATATCAGGTAATCGCCATAGAAAGTCTGCGCAGACTGGTATGGGGTTTTATTCCAAGCCTTCTGAACCAATGCGTTGGCAAAGATTCCCTTGCTGCCATTACGGTAGAAAAAGTTACCGGAAAGGTTCTTGCCCTTGTTGGTGTAAAACCTGTCGGTGCCGAGTCGGAAAGAACGATAGTTTGCAGCCATAAGCCCGTCGTGGACTTCGTGAAGGCTGATCGGAGATTTATTGATGCCGCCCCTAATGGACAAAGACATACGTCCTGTAGGTTTCCAGCGGATTCTCAATGACGGGGCATGAAGGTATTCAGATCTGTTGCCAATACTTTGGTTCATGAAGTATCTTGAATAGTTCATAGGATCTGAAATGGTGAAATCAAATCCCTTAAGTTCATATTCAATCTTTGGCGTGAGGAAAATCCTGAGATAGTTTGTCCTTACATCATTGTTCATGGTATTGTCAATGCCCGTTTCCCCGCTGATGCCACTGTTCATATTGCGAAGGTAAGCCTCCATACCGCCTTCCATGGAGATTCTCATTCCATGGAACAAGAAGGCGTAGCTTGCGCTTTCATTTGAGAAAAACGCATATTCGCCGACATGCTGCGAGAAACCTTTCCCCTCTGACATTGTTACCGTCAAATTTTGAGGCAGGCTTTCCCATTCATTGGTGGACAGGAATGTTACAAGATGATTTTTATGGAAACGTTTTATAAGCTTGAAGTTGTTAGCGGCATAATAGTCCGGCAAGTCGGCATGCTGAATATTGGGTACCGTACCTGTCATGTCGGTTGTCAGGTTTGTCCAGCGCATCTCTGTCTTGAGGATGTTGTTAAGATAATAGGTCTTTTGGTTTGCCTCGATGGAAAAAGACCCTGACAGAGTGTTGGCATGCTGCTTGCCACCAGACTCCTCAGCTATCACTTTGTCGCCGCCTTCCCGATAATAAGTAGTCACGGATCTTGACGATGAGGTAATACGGTTGTTGGAATAATCAACCTGGGCCTTGATGTCAACGTTACGGGATTTCCATAAATGGTTGGTGGAGAATATGTGGGTGCGGTTGAACAGCGACCGTTCTTTCTCAAAAGCAGGTATTGACGGTAATTGTAATTCGACATAACTCTCAATGCCGGTGTTCCTGCCGTTTGACAGGAAGTCCGTAGTTTCTTCCGTGAGGTCATGACCGTCATTATTGCTCTTGAAAGTCGTGATTGCCTGATACTTGCTTCTCGCCGTCATCAAAAATGCGTCAACATCCCACAGACCACCCTCCGGCTGATTGGAATAGCCTCCGCCAACATGCCCATTGGCAAGCCACGTACCTTTCGACTTGTTTTTCAGCCTTAAGTTGATTCCAGCCTGTTCGCTGAAACTGATGCCAGACAAAACCTGCATCGGCTGGTGGTTCTCCATAATGTCAACAGCACCTACATCATCGTAAGAAATTCCGTTTGTCGCCACGCCGTATTTACCGCCAAGCAAGTCGCTGCCTTCGATGTAGAACTTGTTGATGTCCTGCCCCTGGTATTGTATCCTTCCATCGCTCCTTACGTCTATTCCAGGCATCCTTTTCAGAACGTCACCGATAGTGCGGTCTTGCTTCTGCGCGAATGTCGCGACATTGTAGGTTAAAGTATCGCCATTCTCCCTTATCCTGTCTCCCTTGACGGTCACCTCTTTTAATTGGTATGTACCGTCATCAAGTAGTATAAGTATAGGCTTATTGCTGATGACAAGCGGTGCCGAATAGTTTTTGAAGCCGAGAATGCTTGCGTTTATCGTCAAGCCCGTCTGCCCTGTGGGAACAGACAGAGTGAATCTTCCAATACTGTCCGTTGTAGCAAAAGTGACGATCTTGCCATTGCCGTCTTTCACAAAGACATTAGCCAAAGGTACGGCCTCACCTGTAATCTTCTCCACGACATTGCCTGACAGTGTGTCTTTCTGCGCAAAGACACTTATGCTGCCGAAGAACAACAATAGAAATCCTATAAATACGCTCCTTGCCATTTTTTCTATTTGTGCGGATAGTCGGTCTCCTCAAAGTCATAATTTGTGTGCGCAGGACGACCTTTATCCAGTTTTACCTTTTTCGGGTCTATGCCAAAGGCTCCCGAAGCTACAATTTGATTCTTTATGCTTTCACCCAATGCCTTACGCCTTTGAATAAGGGATTTAATTCTTTCGGTCTTAAGCCTGTCGCTATAATTGAAATATTCTACATCTCCGATATTGTCTGTTCTTAAACTTATCGCTGTGTAATGATAGTGCTGTTTTGAATCGTACGCCTCTAATATTATTCCTGGCAACCCGGAAAGCTTCCAAGGACCGTCCGATATTGGAATCTCGGGGGTAAACCAAGCTATCCAAGTGCGACCTCGGTAATTGCAAACAGCCAACATACATTGATAGTCCAGAATTATCTTTGAGCTATCATTGATAATTTTCCATTCTGGTTTCTCTATATCTTCAGTATACACCCAATTTTCCAAGTCAAAACGCTGAAAAACTGTATTCTTCCCATAAGGATAGTTCTTAAATATAACTTCTTTTTCCAATGACGCAGATTCCTCAAAAGCCTGAGGATTCTCAATTATGGCCACCATATAGTCAACATTTCTCTCAGAAATCGAGTCTTCAGTCTTCCTTTGGGCAGAATAGAAAGCACTTACATCCTTTCCAACTTGTAATGTAAGAAGGTCTTTGCTATAATCATCTTTTGACTTTAGCGTATCTGTGACCTTTATGCGCTCATACACGACTCTGAGTATGGCAGGCTCAAGTTTCTTTTCCTCAAAGTCATTCCCGCACCATGAAATGGAGCAAGATATTAAGCCTGCAAGAAAAATTATAAGACGTTTAATGTTCATTTGTGTAAACCCTCCTAAAGCGTTCATAAGCTCCGCTTTCGATACTTTTTCCATTACTTATGCTTTATAATTATACGTTTATTTGTTATAGAAGACATGGTGGAGCTCACAATATTACCTTGGGAATCACTAACGAAAGCCTGAGCTCCATCCGTGTACCCTTTGACTTCTATTGTTATAAGTCCGTTCTCATAGTTGGCCTCAACCTGTGTAATTGAAGGCATGCGCGCTCCTTTATGTTGAGCAGTACCCTCCTTTTGGATATCAATACCAAAAGCACTGCCCGGTATTAATGTGATGAACACTAATAATAGTATAAGCAATTTCTTCATATTAAATCATTTTTGTTGTTTCAATTGCAAAGTTAGCTATTTTGGAAATGTCAGGCAAGAAAACGAGGTCTATTTCTTTAATTTAGCAATATATAACATACTGTATATTAGCTACTTGCATTTACATCTCTAAAAAGGAAGTCTATTTCTACAATGTTTGAGGTTTCAAAACCCTTCAATGTATGTACGTAAAGAGATCTTTTCACCACCAATTCCCACCTTAGCCTTATAGACAAACAACTTTGGCTTTATCGACTTTTCGCTAATCCCATATATCAAGGCCAATGCCTTTGTGGGCATTTTAAGACGGAGAAGCATCATCAGCCGGATGTCGTCATCGTTTAGGTCGGAGAATGTGTTTTGTAGCCTGGTAACAAAGTTGCCTTTGAAGCCATCTACAAACAGCCTTATTATACCATAACACAGACAAAGCAATGAGTTATTTGTTGAAGATTTGCTGCCACAGCGTCTTGTCGCTGACAACGATACGGGCAGAGACATTCAATCCAGACTGAGCGTTGCTGCTTTTAGGACGAATGGAAGTCTTGGCAGCAAAATAACGCTTGTCAGTGATGATGACCAACTTGTCGTTATGATGGGTGATGGGGCACACGATGGGTGCGGCATCCTCGTCCTGTCCTTCTATGGTGATACGAACGGTGCGCGGCTCATCAAATAGATAGAGGTATTTGTAAGGAACAAGGAGCTCTACAGAGTCGTTGTGCGTTACCTTACCCTGCGCCTCTATCGTGATGGGATAGCGAATGGTGTAGAAGGCGATGGCAAGGGCCATGACAACCAGAGTAACAACCGCCGTACCGATACGCACAAGGGCTGGAGGCACCTGCCCGATGATGTGGCGAACTTTCTCGCTCCGCAGTTCTATGTTGTCTATTTCATTCTTGTTGTTGTCCATATCTCAAAGTCTTGTTGCTGTATCGGTATCTATAGCGATTGTTCATCAGCTGTAAGATTGCCGATGTCATCTGTCAGTTTCCTAACTCTAATTGGTTTTTGACAAGATTGTAATACGCTCCGCGCTTTGCTGTCAGCGTCTCGTGGCTGCCCGTCTCGACGACCTTTCCATGGTCGATGACGACAATCTGGTCGGCATTCCTGACCGTGCTCAGGCGGTGGGCGACAATGACGACGGTCTTGCCACGATAGAACGTGTCGAGGTTCTCCACGATGGCCCGCTCGTTGTTGGCATCGAGCGAGTTGGTGGCCTCGTCAAGGAAGATATAATCGGGATTCTTGTACACCGCACGGGCGATGAGGATGCGCTGACGCTGCCCCTGGCTCAGTCCCACACCGTCACGGCCTATCTTTGTATTGTACTTTAACGGCAGTGACATTACATAGTCGTGGATGCATGCTATCCGTGCAGCCTTCAATAAACGTTCCTTGTCGATGTTGCCGTCGTCAACAGCGATATTTCTTGCTATAGACTCAGAGAAGATGACACCGTCCTGCATAACAACACCGCACTGGCGGCGCCACCATTTCTTGTTGAGCGTATTGATGTCCGTGCCTCCAATATTGACTTGTCCCTCCAAGACGGGATAGTATCCGAGCATAAGCTTGACGAGTGTTGTCTTTCCGCTGCCCGAGGCACCAACGATGGCCGTCACTTTCCCATTGGGGATGCGTATCGTCACGTCGTCCAAGGTCTTGCGCAAGGCGTGAGGGTCGTACTTGAACATGATGTGCTCGATGTCGATGCCCTTGTTGTTGTCGGTTAGCGAGGTTCTGAGGCCATTCTTCCCATTCTCGTCCTCAGCGCGGTGAATCTCATTGATGCGCTCCAGGCTGATTCTTACGTCCTGCAGGGAGTAGAAGAAGTTCATCAGTTGCTCTACAGGTGAGTTTAGCTGTCCGATGATATACTGCACGGCAAGCATCATGCCAAGCGTCATCTGTCCATGGATGACGGCAGCGGCTGCCACAACGGTGATGACGATGTTCTTCACCTCGTTGATGAAGATGCTTCCTGCCTCTTGCGTCTGCTGCAACTTCAGCGACTTCATCTGTACGTTGAAGAGGTCTACCTGCGTGTCCTCCCATTCCCAACGGCGTCGCTGCTCACAGTCCTGAAGCTTGATTTCCTGCATGGACGTGATGAACTCGTAGGTTTTGTTGTTGTTGATGGCCTGCTGCTCAAAGAGCTCATAGTCCAGCACCTTGCGGCGGCGCAGGAAAAGCGTCATCCAAAAGCCGTAGAGCAGACTGCCCGCAAGGAAGATGGCAAAGATGAGCCTGTTGTAGAACAACAGCACCACGGTGAACACTACGAAGGTGAGCATGGCGAAGGTGACGCTCAGTGCCTGGTTGGTGAGGAAGTTGTTCACGCGGCTGTGGTCGTTCATCCGCTGCATGAGGTCGCCCATGAGCTTGGTGTCGAAAAACGACATCGGCAGTTTCAGCAACTTGATAAAGAAGTCGCTCACTATCGAGATATTTATCCGCATGGAGATGTGCAGCAACAGCCACCGGCGGATGAAGTCGATGGCAGTACGGCTGAAGGTGAGCATCAGCTGAGCGAGCAGTATCAGCCAGATGAAGCTTATGTCCTGGCTCTTGATGCCCACGTCGACGATGGATTGCGTGAGGAACGGCAGGACGAGCTGCAAGAGGCTGCCCACGATAAGCCCAAGCACTATTTGTCCGAAATATCGCTTGTACTTCTTCACATAGCCGAAGAGAAAGCGGAACGACCGTGGATTCTTGTCTTTTATTTCTTCTTTGCTGTCCTTACGGGAATAGAAAGCTGGTGTGGGCTCCAGGAACATCGCTATTCCCTTTTCTTCACCGTACGACTGCGTGCTAATCCAGTGACTGACGAACTCCTCGCGGTTGTACGTTATCAGTCCTTTTCCCGGGTCGGCGATATGGAATTTAGTACCTTTCCTTACCTCGTACAATACCACAAAGTGATTCTGATTCCAATGGAGAATGCAGGGCAGAGGAACTTTTCCCAACGTTTCCACTGCAGCACGTGCACAAACGGTATGAAAGCCCAGTGAGCCCATGGTTTCATTGATGGCAAGGAGCGAAACTCCCTCCACAGTGGCATGACATAGCTCAGACAGATATTCCTGCGAATATTCTCTGCCATAAAATTTACACACCATCTGCATACAGGCTATTCCGCACTGCATGGCATCGTGTTGGATAACTATAGGAAATTTCTCCACTTTTCTTATGTGCCTGTATGGCATTGCATTTTATTTAAGTATACTGTTGTTAGTATTTTTATCCGCCCTGCCCCCTCCGTGTCTCAACTTTTTGTGTCCGAGTAAAAGTTGTAATTTGTATTTTCAAAGATATTGAATGACAGAAGAAAGAGTCGCAAGTTTCATCCAATTTTTGTAGCCTAAATACAACTTTTTGTAATGCTGCACTCCATGTAATCATACTGTGTTATAGTCTGTTCATTTCTCCACTTCCGGCTCCAGTACCTTTATACTTGGATTCTTGCCGATTGAACGTGTATCGGATAGTGACAGTGGCGCAACGTCCGAAATATCGATTGGATTCAGACAAGTTAACATTGGGACAATACAACGTTGATGCATCGTTGTTGTGATTCAATATGTCATCAACAGCGAATTTAATATTCACTTTGTCTTTACATAATGACTTTGAGAAATTTAGGCTCAAGTCATAGACGTTCTTGTTGATATAAGCATTTTGGCTGTTTCCCTTTGTCTGGCAGTTGAAATCGATAACGGCAAGCCATCCATTACTTGTCTTGAAATTGTTGGATACTTCAAAGTTCCATATTGGTTTCTCGAATTTGCCCGTGAGATATTCCGTTCGTTTTAGCCATTGTTTCATGAGTCCTATAGTGATTTCCGGATTCCATATACCTATTTGCGGACTGACCACTAATGTTGGAGCAAGGACACTCACACGAGGAATGTTCTTGTATGTTGTCATCAATACATATTGATTGCCAGATATAGGATATGAATAATATATGATGTCATGATGTCTTGAAGAGTAATCGAGCACGAATTGTATAAAGTTCCAACCCATAATTAACGACAAATCATCGATTGTTGTATTTTCTAATAAGGGGTTGCCAGTCATTAATGAATACATACTTGCATACTGGACATCATTGCTCAGTTGTCTGTAGGATGGGCGTGCAATCTTGGAAGTGTACGAAAGGTTCAGGCCGACTTGGCCGATGGAGGCATCGACACTGATTGAAGGGAAGAAGTTGTTGAACACTTTGTGAGTCTTCGCAGCATCCTCATAAGTATAGTTCACATTCTCATATCTTATACTTGCCGACAAACTTAGAAAATCAAAGTCGTATGTGTATCCTGTGAAGAATGCCAATGATGTCTGCCGAAATCTTCCATTGACAGTAGGTACGTAGCCGAGTTCCTCCTCATAAATATCTTTTCTCTTAGTGTACGTGTCCTCTGTGCCAATATTATATTTTCCACCCAATATTGGTACAGATAAAGACATTTTAAAAGCGAAGAGAGTATTCCGGACCGAATTTGTTGTAGTGAGATGTCTGTCGCTGTTTGCTTTCGACTGTTCTTTAATATCCTTGCTGGTGTCATACCCTGTATGCATAAAGTCAGCATCCATTTTAAGATTTGACTTTCCAAAATTCAAATTATAGTAAGAGCTTACTCTGTGTCCCACCTTTGGATGTGTCCGACCTTCAGTAAGGTTCATGAGTTGGTCATAATCAGTATTTTCTACGGTTATGTCGTTGTTGAACATTGATGAAATGCTGTTGCGCATAGGGACGTAGAGATAGTATTTCATTCCCCCATTTGACGAATCACCCATATAATTGAACCCCGCCATAATATGACCGTTTCGGTTTCTGTTCCGGTTGTTCATGAAGATCGATTCTGTATACGCTGAATTATTACTGTTGGCCTTTTGTATTATGTCCGCATCTTGAAGCGCCCCCTCGTTGTTAACCCACATTGAGCCAAACAAGTTCAAGTTGTTGAAAGTATAATTGACATTAGCCTCCATTTCGGCTTTGTCCTTGTGTTTCCGTCCTTTTCCGTATGCCCCGCTGACATCCACGCTCAATCCGGGATCTTTTTTCCTTATAGTATTTATCAGGATAACCGATGTTGACGTAGCATCATATTGCGAGCCAGGGTTAAGAACGAGATTAATATCCTTTATATCAGTCGATTTCAACTGCTGTAGCTCTTTGTCACTGCGCATCTCAATACCATTTATGTATATTGTAGGAGCTCCTTTGCCGAATACATCTATTTCGTCCCCTTTCTTTCTGATCATTGGCATGTGCAGCAGGACATCCTCCGCGTTGCCCAACTTCTCCAGCACCGTTCCTGTCACATTCACTTGTATGCCACCTTCGGTAAGTTTCAATTTTGGCCTTTGTCCTTTGACAACCACTTCATCGAGGGAAAGACTGTCAGGAATAAGCGATATATGAAGGTCTTTATTGTCTTTGCAGACGACAGTACTTGTTGCGTAAGAAAGGTATGATACGTGAACAATGATAGGCATGGCCCTGACCGTCAAGTAGAATTTGCCAGTGCTGTCAGCCTCTGCGAACTTGGATTCGGAACTGTCATTCTGCATATTGTATGCAATGATGGCGTAAGGCAGTGGCTTGCCGGAGTTGTCTGTGACGTCTCCTCTTATTGTCGTTTGTGACATAAGTTGAAGACTTCCAAGAATTAAAATGAATGTAGATATAATTTGTTTCTTATTGATCATCTCTTAATTTCTATTTTCTCCTGTTCTATTTTTTCAAATAGCACTCTTCTTGCATAATCAATTCTTAATTTCTCGTTTTTATTTAGGTTGCAATGTTTGCCAATTAAGTCCATTCTCATAGTCAGCAGATACACACGTTATAGACGGCATGCGCATACCACCTTTAGAAGTTGTTGCTTCCCTCTTTACGTTTATGCCGGTTGCTTGGCAGGGAGATATGACCAGCAGCATCAACAGAAATAGAATAATCTTTTTCATAATTGTCCGTGTTAATTGTTTCCGATTGCAAAGTTAGACAGTTTATTCTAAGCCTCAAAATATTTTATGTCTATTTCTCCAATTATAAAAATCAACAAAGAGTATTGATATTCAGCAAATTAACTATACTACCCCCATTTTTAATGTCTATTTCTTCATTTCAGGACATCAAAAAGACTCAATATACGACCTTAGAGATGGGCTGTTCTTACCCTCCAAGCCAACTTTTGACTTGTACACGAACAACTTCTGGCGAATTGACTTTTCACTGATATTGTAAATCAATCCCATAGCCTTGGAAGACATTTTGAGGCGAATAAGAATCATGAACTTAATATCTTCATCGCTTAATTTTGGAAATCGCTTCTTTAGCCTTGATATGAAATTACCCTCCACATTATCAACAAACATCTTAATTTCTTCCCAGTCCTCCTCTGTCAGCACAACATTTTCCTTTTTGTTTCCACGTATTTCCTCAATCCGTTTTGCTATATTGATTTTCTTGAGCAGGTAGCTGCGCATGGTTGAAAGCTGAATTTCCTTATGATGCAGTTCCTCATTATGTATTCTTTCTTCTTGTATCAACTTTTCTTTCTCGGTCTTCAGCTTGAATTTTGCATTTGACTTAAATTGCCGGTAAGAATGCAGAATAAATACAATTATAGCCAGACCGAGCAAGGATGCGATGACTATGAGCCAAGACAAGACCCGTGTTTTACCTTTAGCAATGCCCTCTTCATACTTTGTCTTCACTAAGGAATTATAATATTCTTGTTTGCTATCCAGCTGATTGCCATACATCTGCTCCAGATAGTGGTATGCAGAGTCAGCCAATGAAACAGCTTTAGAATAATCGTGTTCCTTTATCGCAGCTAAATGTCGTATATAATAAGCTGTGTATAACTCTGAGAGATTTTCTGTTTGTATTGTGTTCAGAAGGGCATTACATTGTTTAATTGAGTCAGCATTCAGATAAGACCAAGCCAGATTTAGCATTTTGGATGATTGATCTGCATTGTCAAGTTTGCACGATTGATAGGAGTACCATAAAGATTCTTTGTAGTTCTTCTTTTCTGCCAAAACAGAAGCCATGTCCTGATAGACATCAGAAAGAATGCCTGAATCTTTTACCTCATAGGCTACAGACATGGCTTCTTTGCATTTCTTCTCCGCTTCGTTTACACTATCAGCGAAAAGTAAACACATACTTACGTTTAGTTTCGTGTAAACTATATTTGACTTTGAGGCTTCTGGTATACTTGAGTATGTCGTTTCTGCATGCCTTGCCACTTCTACAGCCTTTCGAGGATTTGTTTGCCTTAGCACTCGAGAGTATTTCTCCAATGCCATACATTGTGTATATCTGTCCCCATTCTTTTCAGAAACATCTGCTGCCTTCTGCAAGCAGTCCATAGCCAGTTCCGTGCTGTCGTTGAGCATGTAGTATTTGCCCATGTAGTATTCACACTTGGCATAGAGCGAGTCTTGCTCTCTATTATTATAATAGGTGTAGGCAGTCCTTAACAGTGAGTCGTTGTCAACATCCAGTCCACTTTTGTCCTGTGCAATGGTATAGACCAAAGCATACCTTGCCATTTCTGTCTTACTAAGCTTTGCATGGTCTATGCTGTCAAGTATAGCCAGGGCACTGTCGGGAGCGGTCGGAGCTAACCGGTAAGCCAGGTCAATACCCTTGTTGTGTGTCTCCTTGCAACCTGTAACGAGAATCACGGCCAACGCCAATAAGAATATGAATCCCTTGTTATTCATGAATCAATGATTTTGGCAAAGTTACGTAATAATTGCCACATTGCCAAACATGCAAGGTCTATTAGTCTCTTATGCGCCGTTGTTCTATCTTGTTGATAATCAGAAATATCAGTTTATGAAACAAAATTGCATGTCTATTTCTGTATATGTTGACGGGAGAAACGGCCTTTCCATGGCGGAAAATACGCAGTCTGCCCGTCAGTTTGTTCAGACGCAGTCCGCTACGTCTTCCATGAAGGCGCCATGGCTTGTCACTCTTCGTATTTCAGTAATCCCTACATGATAATCAGTTGTATCATACCACTTAACACAGAGCCACAGGTGGTGTTTCACCGAGTGTGTCTGCCAAGGTATAAAAAGTACCTCCAGTTGCAAGGGATGGATGCGCCCGAGTGCAGAGGACCGGCCATCAGGTGCATCAAGACGGTATTTTCCCGGAGAGGCACGGCATATCTTAGGGAGCCATGAGTGGAAATGGATGAAGGTAAGGATAAGACTTAGCGGAATATCACGCCCGGCCATAAGTCTCCTATATATAATAAGGTAGAGCATAAGTTCCTATATATAATATTAAGGTATGGGAACAAATAGCCGGCATCATCGTGCCAACAGATATCCTGCCCCCTCTTCCTATCGCCGTCGGCCACCAACCGACATCGGATGCAAGACACGGGCACAGACGCAATAAGGAAAGAAAAGGGAAAGGGTACACGCCGGGGGAAAGGAAAACAGAAGGAAGGAGGCCATGGCTTCCCCGACAGAGGGCATACGCAACGGCAGAGCCGAAAGACGATGGTGACAGCTGTTAGTCGGGGCCAAGGAAGAAGTAAAGAAAATTAGTAGGACTTTCGCTTCTTTTCCTCCTTTCAAAAGGTCTTTCCGCGAGGCATTCACGGCCTCCGTCCAACCGGCAAACGAGGTGGATCAAAATAGGAAGATAGGTGCATCCGCGAAGGAAGATACTTGCAAGGGCAAAAGAATATATATTAAAAGGCAAAGTAGTATTATGCTCGAGGGGCAAGTCAGCTTGGATACTTGAGCAAGGAATATATGGTAATTTCCCCTGGAATTTTGCCTTGTTACAACTTGTTGATTTTCAGCATCTTGTAAAGTCATAAGAAAACTGGGCAACAAAGAGGCCCACTGGTGCCGCCTGCTGCCTGAAAATCGGGCGGACAGCCACCGAGAAATGGCCGGCGACAGCCTGTAACGGACCTGCGGGCCTCTGTGCCCGGGATTTTTGACTGTAAAGAAAAATAGGATAAATTTCAAGGAATCGTCCACTTCGGACAGGTCACGCCCTGCATCTCCACGCCCCTTCTCCTGCCCCGGAAGAAAGGAAGGGCCGCCCGACGTTCTGGTTCAGCATGTCAGACAGGTTGCTGAATATAAGGAATAGCTGTCATTTGTCTTGTTAATCATAAGATCTGCAAGCTTATTAACCTAAAGACAAGAAAACTTGCTGACTCATCAAAGACTTTTATGGATTAAATTATTGAATACCAATGGATAATGATGCCTTTAAAGGGGCGACGAACTAGAGTAGGTCGGTTGTTGCGACGTACTATGGTAGAGCCGGATAGGATGGCGTCTCTATAATTCCGTAGGAATTATAGAGATGATAATCAATTTCTTATGAATGTATGATGTATTGTGCCAGTCCTTAAGATAAAGGGCCTCTGCTTCAATGGATGTAGCAGAGGCCTTTCAGATGTCGATCATTACTTTATTTGCTAGCCTTTCACCCTACGGCCGTCTTTATCACATCGACAAGGATGGGCTTCATGCCGCCTACGAAACATTCTACGGCAATGACCATCAGCAGCAGGCCCATGAGGCGCATCATGACATTGTTGCCCGTATCACCGAGCACCCTGACCAATTTGGTTGAGGCACGGAGAATGAAATAGGTGATGATATAGATGAGGGCTATTGAGCCGATCAGTATACTTTTCCTGGTGAAGGTATGGGCATCGCTCATCAGCACGATGGTATTGGCAATGGCTCCCGGACCGCAGATCATCGGGATGCCCAGTGGGGTTATGGAGATGTCATTGGCATAGTCTTTCACCTCATTGGGGTTGATCTTGGCATGCGTATAACGTGCCTGCAGCATGTCATAGCCGATCTTAAAGATGATGATGCCACCGGCAATGCGGAATCCGTTGGTGGATATGCCGAAGAACATGAAGATGAACTGTCCGGCAAAGGTGAATACGATGAGGATAATAAACGCCGTGATGGTAGCTCGTTTGACGATGGACTGGCGTTGCTCTTCGCTCATGCCTTGTGTCATCGTGAGGAACACAGGCATGGTGCCAAGTGGATTGGCAAGTGTGAAGATGGAGGTGAGGCATAACAAGGCGTATGGCAATAATGTTTCCACGGCTTTAAAATTAAATTGTTCCTGCAAATATATAAATAATTTAGGAAAAGCGAGATGGTATAGGGTAAAAAATGGTCATCCGTCGGTGAATTACTTATATGATTAAAGACGGGTGACCTTTTAACGGATAATTTGGAGGTTTATCGGATATCTCAAGTTAAAAGTGGTTTATATAATAATAGGTATAACTGATGCTCAATATGGACGTATGTCGGGGGAGGGCGTGCGTAGATAGGGTATTATGATGGTGGGCAGAAAGGATCGTGTGCAGTAGTTAGTAGTCCGGGACGAGAGCCTCCAAAGTTTGTCAGGAAGTGTTGGCGGATGCCCTGTATTAGGGAATCCCCTATGTATTTTAGGCTATTTTCCTTTGGTATATCACGATTTTTTATTTTCTTTGCACTAGTGAAATCAATAAAACTCTGAAAATTATGGATATGAGGATGATAAAAAGACTGGCTCTGTCGGCTCTGGCCGTAGCAGCCTTTGCCCTGCCTTCTGAGGCACAGAGCTATACGCATAGCCGTTATTACAATGAACGTACCGGACGGCTGGACTATTCTTACAGCCGCTATGGCCGCGGAATAGGGACGGGTGATACTTATTATGGCTTCCGTATTGGTCCGGCATTCTCGACTGTCAAGTCGGACGATCCGACGCTCAACGGCAGCGACTCGCAGACAGGACTCACCGTGGGAGCTGTTGTCGGCATTCCCCTTTCGGATGATATTCCACTCTATATCGAGCCCGGACTGTTCTATACCGAGAAAGGTGGTAAGAAGAATATCTTCAGCGAGGAAGGCGAAAAGAAAAAGATGACCTATGACCTCAACTATCTTGAGGTGCCCATCGTGCTGAAGTATATCTACAGCATTGATGATCACTTCTCCATACAGCCGCAGTTTGGTGGATATCTGGCCTGTGGCGTGGGTGGCAAGATGAAGAACTATGATAAGCGTGAGGCTTTCAGCTCGTTCTCCGAGGATGCCTTCCAGCGTTTCGACGGTGGTCTGCGTGTCGGTTGTGGCGTGGCTTACGATCTGTTCTATTTTGATATAACTTACGATATCGGTCTGTCGAATATCTGTCACGACACGTTTGATGTGTCCCACAACGGATGTCTGTCACTCAACTTCGGCGTGAATTTCTAACATCCGATACGATCGTTAGTCCTGAATCAAGACCGGATAGTGATCCAACTACAATTGTTATCAGCGATGCCTGTCCATAGGTTTAGCTGATAACAATTTTGTTTTTACGGCAAGGTGAAGGAGAATGGGTCGCCTGCAGCTCTTTTTGCACCTATTTACCTTTGTGTTTAAACGGAAAGCCATAAATAACGTCATATAATTAATAAAATCCCTATGTTATGAGAAAGACATTATTGATAACCATTATTGCAGCGTTCATGGGCTCGGGTCTGGTGTCATGTGTCACGTCCCGTCCGCACCATGGGCCACGCTGGGAGAATCCAAGACACCCCAGACCACCAAAGAAGAAAAAGCCGAAGAAAAAAAGGCCGAAACCTCCTGTTCCTCCCAAGGACGATCATCGGACTTTCCACGACTGGCATTAGTTAGCATTATTAATATGGAAAGAGACAGACCGCTATGCAGTAGCATTCCGGTCTGTCTCTTTTATGTTGTCCGATATATGTATTGTAGCCTTCCGTTTACAGGTAATACGGAAATGAGGAGGAAATATATGCAATTCCTCGGACTTGTCGTGCCTGATCGGGGATAAAGTTTATGGCGCGGACAGAATAGTCTGCCCGCGCCATATATCAGTCTTTCCAGATGGGATGGATTCCAGGTGAACTGTTCCCGTTAACATTCACGCCATAGTCATCGTCGCCCCATACGTTGGTGTTGGCCGATCCTGCAAGCAGGTGCTCACAGCTGGTCATGTGTACAACGGTCACCTCTGGTGTTACATATATTTGCTTTTTCATATTATTTACTTGTTTGCTGTTATCAATTTGGAAATGGATACTTTATCACTGTTTATTTGTTGACGAGCACTTTCTTGCCTTTCACCACATACACACCGGGTTGCATGCTAATGCGTGTGGTACCCTTGCCCACGTGGTGATTCGATGAGCGTCCGTCGATGGTCGACACCGTCACGGTGCGCTGTCTGTCGGATGTGACGATGATGCCTCCATCGCTTCCGCTCACGTTCAGGCCCTTGTCGTCATCATTGCTGCCTACACCCGTGATGCCGGTGGTCGTCTCGTCCTCCATCACGTCGCCGTCGAGCGAGAAGGCCATCATGGCAGCAGCTGCCGGTGTCCGTGGCTCGAAGTAAGCCTCAAACTGGCGGATAGCTACGAGGTTCTCGTCCTCGTTGGAGTTGTCGCTCCATCTGTAGAACGAGCCTCCGTCGCGGCTCATTACATAGTAGTCGGACGGCAGCTCTGTGGCATAGGGATAGGGCATCATGTCCACATTCAGGTTGCCTGATTCGTAGTTGGGCGTGTAGAAGTCCTGTACCAGTTTCTGGCCTCCTACGAGTGTCGGGCCGACGAATGTCAGGGGCTGTCCGATGAGGCTCACCGTGCCGGCATCGGGTACGGAGATGATGTAGCTGTGTCCTGCCTGAATGGTGTCGACATCGGAGGTGAAGTTGAGCGTGCCTGAGCTGTTCTCCATCTCACGCAGCCAGAAGTCACCCGACTTGTTGCCGGTGGCCCATTCCACCTGACGGCCGTTGCCTTTCTGTATGCGGTAGACCTTGAACGGCAGGGCGAGCGTCTCCCATCCGTAGCCCTTCGTACTACCGCCATTGGAGATCACGCGGTCGAAGGTGCGGGTGTAGGTGAGCTTGATGTTATCGAAGGTCATCTGCTCGAGATTCTTCAGTGTCACGCCGTGCTGGATATCCAGCACACCACCGTTGTAAGCATAAGCATGGGGAGCAGCTTTCTCCTGGGCTCACGCTCAGTGCTGCATCGTACATGAGTTGCGCCAGGCCGTTCTCACCTTTTATAATAGTATAATTGTAGTCTTTGGGAGATTCATGATACTTCATGACCGTGGTCATGGCCGTAGCCATACAGCCCATAGGCCAGTCATTGTGAGTTTGTTCAAAATAAACATCGTTGTAATCTCCCTTCTGTTTGTAGGGTTGTGTCCGTTTTCAGATACACTTGTGTCTGCGCTGAGACAGTCCATACAAATGATAGCAAAATTGCAATAGCGGTAAAAAATCTTTTCATTCCAATTGCGTTTAATCTTGAAACAATCTTTTAATCTAGGAGGTTCGTTCCCTCCATGTTGATGATAAGGGCTATTTAGGGTTGGGATGCGTGTGATACTCACGCCCCCTCTTGTTTATTTATGGAAGGTTCAATGCATAAAGGACATTGAAAGGATGGGCGATCTTAGGAAAATGTTTCGAATGGTGACGGCGTCGGACAAATGACGGGGCATCAGCATTTTGGTATGATCTCCACTTGCAAAAATAATGCTATATTTATGAAAGACAGACAGTCTTTGTATTTTTTATAAATTTTATTCAGATTGTAGAAATTTTCCTTGCTAATAGAGCTTTTATTGATAAGTAGAGTTGTCAATATGTTGATAATGAGGGCAATAATCTGGTGGCATACCGGTCCTGTATCGGTATCGTGTGTCAGGGAGCTCTACTGTTTCTTAGGCATTTTTATTTTGAGGAGGAACAGAGGTAGAATTTTTGCATGTCGGTGTATATGGAAGAATCCTTTGTCTAGAAGTGAGGTAATGAAAAGATGCAATGCAGCCGGGAAAAGTAGGCTACATTGCATATAGTTTAGGCATATGAGTGCATTCCTCCAAGAAAATAGTTAACTCCAAAATAAGTCATGAGTAACGTGAGAAAGGCCCCAGTAATAAATAAATGGTAGCCTATAGGGCGTTTTAGAAATGGTAAGGTGTTGTCATGGAGTGCAATGGCATAGACCATCAATGTTATGAGTCCCCATACCTCTTTGGCATCCCAGTTCCAATAAGAGCCCCATGATACATTAGCCCATACGGCACCTATAAATATGCCTATGGCGAGCATGACAACGGCAGGGTAAAGCATCAGGCGTGACAACAGCGCCAACGATTCTATACGGATATTTCCGACGGAATGAAGTCTGCCATATATAAGGTATGTGCTAATGGCCGTTATACCGCAAAGAAAAGTCAACGAGAGAAGAGCAAACGACATCATGATGACCGATACGTGGATACCAAGTAGTGGCGAAGCAAGCACAGGCATGACATGGGTTATGTGGGGATCCATTTGGCTTATGTGTGACACAAGCAGGAAAAATCCCGACATCAGAAGACTGAAAGGTATGGCTATGCGGAAACGGCTGTAGAGGATAAGTCCGAAAAGCATTATAAACCATGCCATTACGAGCATTGTTTCGTATCCGTTGGCCATAGGAATACGGCCACTAGCTATCCAGCGTAGAATTAGACATACAGTTAGTCCCAAGAACGACAGCAGTGAAACAACAACGGGCATAGCGTGCTGTATCTTGTATGGCTTCTGTATGGGGTGTGTATTTATCCATTGATATAATGGCCGGATGGCGGTGAAGATAAGTATCAGCAGTCCCATCAGTAGATTGGCCATAGAGAGCACAGTGGTAAAAGGAATGGAATTATAGATGCGTTCTGATTGGGTTTGTATGGTTGATGGCAGCGATGAGCCGGCATTCTGTAACTGATATATTTGCATTTTGTCAACGATGTGATCTATGGCAGGGTAGTTTCCGGTCTTTACGTTGGTATATATTAGTGAGAATATATTTTGTATATATGCGCGTCGTGCAGTCCCTACTATGCTGTCAGTCAATGCATCAGTGGGTGCATACCACACCGTCTTGCTGTGAGTGGTAATGGGAAATATTTTTAATAGGGTGCCACGTCGAAGGTTCATTACCATCATCAGGCGATCGTCGAGATCGGCAGCCTGTTTGTGGAATGCATCGGCACTTCCTTGATAGTATTCCTGTATATATGGGCCGAGAATATATCCGCCCATGTCACGATTGAAAAAAGTGTTGATCGAGCAGTAGCGAGGTAGTTGCAGACAGTCGCTTAAAGGGCCTTCTTTCACTTTGAAGATTGGCTCTCCACACCATTCGTCTCCCCAAAAGATGAATCCGGTAAGTACTTGTTCGGCAGTGTAGCCTTTGTAACTGTCATGTCCATATAGCTTTCTGGTGAAGTCGATGGCTAGGGTTTGAAGTGGACATATGCGGTTGTCGTACATCACGTATAGTTGTCCAATCTTTTCAGCTGTATGCTCTGGTAGTACATAGGCCGCTTGGGCACCTATGTTGGTGCTGACGGTCATAATCAGTATGAGAGCTCCTCTTTTGAGTAGTGGGCTACGTAATAGACGTCGATAGGATGCGTGGGGATCGGCAAGCACCCAAATTAGTGATATCAGTAGCAGAGCATATCCGGCATAGGTCAGTGGAATGCCGTAGGGATCGCTGTTTATGGTAAGTATGCTGCCGGCCATATCACGGTCGTAAGACGTTTGGCAGAAACGCACTGAACGATAAGAGCAGATATTGTTCATCGACACTTCGTGATGAGTTTCTTGTCCATTATCGATGATGGTGAGGTAGGACACATAGTCGGCCTCTGCAGCAGTGCCAGTATGATATTTGATGTCAAACCGGTCAAGTCTTAAAGTAAAAGGTAATGTCCGCTCATGGCTTCCATGCTGTTGGTCGTCTGTGGTGAATGTATTGACGGCTTCTCCACATCGCAGATGTATGGTACCATGAATGGCTGATAAGTGGGTGGTTAGAGCGCCGGTAAGAATGAGTAGCAAAGCGCCATGAAGCATAAGGATAGAGAGTCGGCGCAGACGTCGTCTGACGATGTAGGCGATACTTGTCGTGGCTAACAGGATCCATAGTGCTGTAAACCATGGTGAGCCGTAGATGATGGTATGGGTGATTTCGGAACCGCAACTTTTTTCGATAAATGTAGCAGTACCCATACACATCACGACAAGTATATATAATGTGAAAAGGATTTTACGTAGCATCAGATTAAAAATCTTGTTCTTGGAATAAATTATTTGTTATTATATGGAGAGTTATATGGAAATTGCGGGAGACGTTTTTTCATATATGGAAATACGATCTCCCGCAACATTTTTTGACCCTCCGTTAGTTCAGAAGTAGTATACGGTGTTATATGGGTGTACGGAACAATGTCAGATAGACTGAAGAAACTTCACAACGGCGTCGCGGTCGGCCTTAGGCAGATGGTAGAACTTCTCCGCCGAGGAGTACGCATGGCTCTTCTTGCTGTACGCATGCCACATTATGGCCTCTACCTCGTTGCGCGCGCGGCAGTCGTGCAGGCGGTCTTCAGCTCCGGTGTTGACCCTCGACAGCCCGCGCCCCCACAAAGGAGTGGTACGGCACCATGACCCGTGTATGTCGTTCTTCATGTACAGCTTGTGCTGCATCATGTCGCTGTACGGCCAGATAGTCTGGTTCTGGTATCTCGGCAGCGGTTTGTCAGCGATACACTCGGGCGTCCAGTAGTTGTCGTCGCCGGTCTTCCACGACGGGCGGTGGCAGCTTGCGCAACCCATCTCCATGAACAGCTCCTTGCCACGCTGCACGTCAGGGTCGTTAAGGTTGCGCGCACGCGGTATCGACAGTCCCCTGTGCCACACCATGAGGGCATAGAACTGGTCGGTAGTCATGTCCGGCTCGAAGTTATACCACTGGTTGTCAAACTGGTTGGTGTTAGGACTCAGCAGGTTAAGCACGGCCTCGGCTATCCCTGCATCAGTGCCGTCGGCATAGTAAGGCGATGTAGGGTCGGCCTTGATGGCGCTGATTACGTCGCTGTTCTCCGACATAGCCTTGGCCCATGCGTCGGTAGTGTACAGCTTAGGACGGTCGGGACGGCTGACGTTGGTGATGTTCCACACGGCGTTAGCTCCAGGTCCGTCCTGCAGAGTGGCACGTGTCAGCGCGTAAGTAAAGCGCTTGACCATCCTCGACGGGGCCGCGCTGCCGTCAGCCAGCTGTCCGGCGCTGCCGAAAGTAGTGTACCACGCGCCCGACGCGAAGTCGTTTGCGGCGGCATCCCAGAAGTTCGGGTTGACATATTCAGAAACGTCAAGCCCCTGTTCCCTGTAATACTCGGCCGTACTTGCGTACTGCTGCCTTATATCATCCTCCTCAATGGCGTCGAGCAGACCCGTACCTATGATACCGATGGTCGACTCAAGACGTATTTCTATGTCCTCGGGCTTCGGGTTAGTGTTGAAAGCCGACTGCGGAATGCTCAGCTCAGGATATATCAGCTCATACTTCTCGCCGTCAGGAAACTGCAACGGCAGACCGCTCTCCATGGCTGTAACCTTGTTCCACGACATCTGTATCTGGCTCTCGTCGATAGGCGGCAGGAAGGGCGACGTAGCCTGCGTCTGCGGCATGGCCGTCACTTCGCTTATGTAAGGGCCGTCGTTTGAGCCGGGAGAGTCGGGATGATAGATTACCAGCAGGTATCCGTTACCGTTACCGTAAGCAGTAGTGTAGGTGTCAAAGCGCTTTCCGTGGCCGTAGCTCGGATGGCAGTCAAGACACGAACGGCGGGTGCTGGCCGGGCCGAGACCCTTGAACGGCGGCGTACTGATAGTGACACTGCGTTCGAAAATCTGCTCGCCTTCGTTGAAAGCGTCCATCAGTCCTTGGGCATCCGTTGCCGGAGTCTCGTCCTCATAACATCCGGCATAGACGTTGTCGGTAGTTCCAAGCGTTCCGCCGGGATACCACTCCTCGGCAGTAAAGTTGCCCTGCGCCGTACCGACGTATTTCGCGTCGGTCTCAACCCTCAGCGCAACCGTGTCGTCATCGCTGCATGCCGACAGCGCGAACGCGGCCGCGGCCGCCATGAAAGGATAAATAATCTTTTTCATATCACTGTTTTTTATAAATATAATCATACTGTTTCATCCGGCCACGAGGGAAAGTGCCGACTGCAAACCGTCGGCTCCGCCGTAGCCGTTAGCATTCAGGACACCTGCCCCTGTCCACATTTTGAGGAGGCAGGGATAAGTGTCGGGGTGTTATTTGCTGGGAACTATATCGACTGCAAGAACTTCACCACGGCGTCCCTGTCTGCCTTAGGCAGGTTGTAGAACTTCTCGGCTGCGGTGTAAGCCTGGCTCTGCTTGCTGTAAGCGTGCCACATTATGGCCTCAACCTCGTTGCGCGCACGGGCGTCGCGTAGGCGGTCCTGGGCTCCGCTGTTCAGCATCGACAGGCCGCGTCCCCACAAAGGAGTGGTGCGGCACCAAGAACCGTGTATGTCGTTCTTCATCGCCAGGCGGTGCTGTATGAAGTCCGTGTACGGGTAAATCACCTGGTGGGCATAGCGCGGAAGCTCTCTCCCGGCAAGGATTTCAGAGCGTCCGTAGTTGTCCTCGCCGGTAGTCCATGACGGACGGTGGCAGTTTGCACAGCCCATATTCATGAACAACTCCTTGCCACGCTGCACGTCAGGGTCGTTAAGGTTGCGTGCGCGCGGCACGGCCAAGCCCCTGTGCCAAACCATGAAGGAGTAATACTGGTCGTCGGTCATCTCCGGTTTGAAATTATAATATGGATTGTCGTACAAGTCTACGTCTGCATTAGGCGACAGGAGGTAAGCCAAAGCCTCCGATATGCCTTCCTCCGTACCGTCATTATAATATGGATGGACGGGCGAGATGGGGTTGGCGCCGTTCTCCTTGATGTACTTTATGACGTCTTGGTTTTTCGACATGGCGCGCGCCCAAGGCTCCGTTGAGCATATCTGGTGCTTGTCTGAGCGTAGGATATTCAGCTCGTCCCACAGTGCGACGTCGTTCTGCAGGCAGCCTTCAAGCAGGTCGTAGTTGAAGCGTTTTATGAACTTCTTGCCGTAATAGTCGGTGGCGTAAGCCGTTTCGGCCATCTGTCCTGCGGCGGCATCCCACATCATGGGGTTCAGTTCTACACCTGCGGAAGCCTCTGCACGGTACTGTTTCTCAAGCTCTTCGTTGCTGATGGCGTCGATAAGGCCAAGTCCTTGGAAGTTGCACGACACTATAAGGCGCACGTCATAGCCCGAAGGTGCGGGGTCGGTGTTAAAGGCCGACTGTGGAATGGTGACCGCAGGATACCTCAACGAGTATTTTTCGCCGTCGGGGAAATGCAGGGGCAGTCCGCTCTCCATGGCCGTAACGTTCTCCCATGATATGTTTACCTGGGCCGGGTCGAGCGGTGGCAAGAAGGGAGTCTGCGCCATCGTCATGGTAAATGTGGTCAGATGGTCAATCAGCGGGCCGTCGTTGCTGCCCGGAGAGTCGGGCGTATATACCGAGACAATGTAGCCGTTACCCATCTCCGGGTTAAAGTCGGAGCGGCTATGGCCGTGCGAATAGCCGCCGGAATGGCAGTCCTCGCACGAGCGTCGCGAAGCTACCGGCCCCCAACCCTTGTATGGTTCGTTGGAAAGAGTAAACCTCGCACTGGCTATCAAATCGCCCTCGTTGAAATGGTCGTCCAGCCCCTGCTCGGTCACGGCAGGCGTCTCATCCTCATAA
>ERZ779981.160-NODE-160-length-38921-cov-6.94332_pt1 | contig 38921 bp, 28 predicted proteins | sample MGYA00511182_ERZ779981 | MGnify/ENA primary metagenome ERZ779981 (study PRJEB29588, sample SAMEA2149539) | human gut metagenome | biome: human gut; feature: human-associated habitat; material: faeces | place: Denmark | collected 2008/2010 ... | reverse complement strand
CTATCTCCCCAACGCATAAAAAAACAGCTGCCAAACAGAAATGTCCGGCAGCTGCTTTTTATTATTATAAAGAACGGATTATTTGATGATGCCGTCCTTCTTGAAAATCTTGGTAAGGGCCTGAACGCCACGCTCTACCTGTTCCTCTGTATGTGTAGCCATCAAGGCAAAACGTACGAGAGTATCCTGCGGAGCACAAGCAGGAGGTATCACTGGATTGATAAACACTCCAGCCTCGAAAGCCTCCTTGGTCACCTGGAAGGTGAGCATCGGGTCGCGCACATACAGCGGGATAATCGGGCTCTCCGTATCACCAATCTCGAATCCCTCTTCGCGGAAACGCTTCAAGGCATAGTTGGTTACATCCCAAAGGTGCTTAATACGCTCGGGCTCTTCCTGCAGAATGTGCAGGGCCTCGAGAGCAGCCGCTGTTGCTGCAGGCGTATCGCTGGCCGAGAAGATATACGTACGGCAGGTATGACGCAAGTAATTAATCGTGTCCCAATCGCTGGCGATAAAACCACCGATAGAAGCGAGACTCTTTGAGAATGTACCCATAATCAGATCCACCTCATTCTCCAAGCCAAAATGATGACACACACCTCGTCCCTGCTCACCAAATACACCGAGACCATGAGCCTCATCAACCATGATAGAGCAGTTATACTTATGCTTCAACTCTACAATCTCCGGCAACTTAGCCAAATCACCTTCCATCGAGAATACACCGTCAACGACGATCAGCTTCACAGCATCATAAGGAAGCTTCTCAAGCACACGCTCTAGATCCTCCATGTCGTTATGCTTATAATGCAACGTTGTGGCAAAACTCAAACGACGGCCATCCACAATAGAAGCATGGTCACGATCATCACAGATGATATAGTCTCCTCGTCCCACTACAACAGCGAGAACACCGGAATTGACACTAAAGCCTGTCGAAAAACAAAGAGCATCATCTTTATGCTCAAACTCAGCAAGTTCTTTTTCCAGCTGTACGTGAAGGTCCAACGTTCCATTGAGGAAACGGCTGCCGGCACAACCGGAACCGTATTTATCAAGTGCGCGATGAGCGGCAGCGATCACGCGCTCATCACCTGTCAGACCTGTGTAGGCATTGCTACCAAACATAAGAACTTTGCGGCCATCCATATCCACTTCAGGACCCTGTTTGCCTGTAATCTCACGAAAATAGGGGTAAACACCGGCATCCATGAATTTTTGGGGCTCACGATAATTCTTGTATCTTTCTGTTAACTGTCCCATTATCAATAATAGGTAGTGATCCTATGTTATGTTTTTATTAGGCTGCAAAGTTACAAATAATCTTCAAAAAATGGGCAAGTTGAAATGAATATTCTCAAAAATACTTCAAAAAGGTTTGTAAAATTCCCTTTTTATCCGGTAAAACAGCTATATTTGCAATATGAAACGCAATATTCTCTTTATCATCAATCCTATCTCAGGAGGGGTGAGCAAGGCCCAAGTACCGAAGGAGATCGCCCGATCAATTGATAGTGAACAGTTTGACTACACCATCAAAGAGACGACCTATGCCGGCGAAGCCACCGAACTGGCCCATCAGGCTACAGAAAAGGGGGTAGATATTGTCGTGGCCGTCGGTGGTGACGGCACTGTGAATGAGGTGGCGCGTGCACTTGTACATACCCCGACAGCCTTGGCCATTATTCCCATGGGGTCAGGTAACGGCTTAGCACGCCATCTCCTACTACCCATGAATGTAAGGAAATGTATTGAAATCATCAATCAAGCCATCATCCGTCCGCTCGACTATGGCATGATCAACGAATATCCGTTCTTCTGTACATGTGGCATGGGGTTCGACGCTTTCGTAAGCATGAAATTTGCGGAAGACAGTAAGCGCGGCCCGATCACTTACGTACAAAAAGTACTGGAGGAAGGACGCAAATATCATCCTGAGACCTACGAGATCACCGACGAGGAAGGCACGCAACACTACAAGGCCTTTCTCCTGAGCGTAGCCAATGCATCACAATATGGCAATAACTTTTACATCGCCCCGCAGGCTTCAATGAGCGACGGACTATTGGACGTCGTGATCCTCGAGCCTTTCGATCTGATCGACGCTCCACTAATTCCTATCGAGATGCTTAACAAGACTCTCGATAAGAGCACACATATCAAAACTTTCTCCACCAAGCACATCCATGTGCATCGCTCTCAGCCAGGGGTGATTCATTACGATGGAGAGCCCGTCATGACGGGAGAAGATGTTGACATACGCCTCATTGAGAAAGGCATAAACATCGTCGTCAATCCTTTCTCCTCACGGCAACACCGACGTCCGAATGCCATCCAAACAGCAGCCAGCGAACTGATCAACCAGCTCACTGCTATCCGTGAAGACATCCAGCATCAGACACATCGGGGAGTAAAGCTCGCCAAGATGATACAAAAGAAAATAGAGAAAAACCTGTTGACATAGACTCAATACATTATTATTCGTATCCTATCCAAACGAAGCAAGTTATTTTCTTAACCATTGCAGCCGTTGGATAGGATACGTAATATAATAAAAGAGGCTCTTCTCATTCTTTCATTTAATATATTTTCCTTTGAAAGTAGGAAAGAGAATTCATATCTGTACTCCTACATTATTAGCCATCCGGAGCGAATCTTTCAACACTTTCAATTTGACACGCCGGCATAAAGCTATCAATACCCTCCGACATCATCACCTATACACCGGCGGTACTTATCTCCCGACAACCATCCACCAATAATTGACACCGGTCCGACAAGAGGAAGTGCGGAACCCACAAGGGAAAACTCTGAATGTCTATTTCGTCACCTCGTGCCCCACACCTAAGAACTTATCTAACTCTCTTCCCATCTTCGCACGACCAATCTTGCTGATTGCCTCCGACTTATCATAGTCAGATCCTCCATAACGCCGCATGGGAATATCGACAAGGATATCGGGCTTATAAAGTTCGATGGATCGGTGAGCGTTGGCATTGATGGAAATAGACATGGCCTGGTTGATCATGCTATAAAAGTTAAGGCCTAGACCACTCTGCTCCGGCATCATCTTATAGAATAGATTATAAACAATGGAATTCTCGCGCTTCATCGCATCGGCCAGACGCTTGCGCTTAAATATACCGGCATAATCATGCCCGCTTACATTCACACCCACAAGCAAATCATTCTTAAACCGTTTCACACGATTGAGCGGAAAAGGATTGGTGAGACCTCCATCTATGAGAATCATTTTCTCATGCATAAGTGGTTTGTAATATCCGGGAATGGAGATAGACGCTCTCACTGCTGTCCACAATGAGCCATGATCAAACACCACCTCACGACCCGTCTTCCAATCAGTAGCAACAGCGGTAAAAGGTATAGGCAAGTCTTCTATGTTCTGATCGGGCACAAAACGTTGCATCTCACGGATAATACGGTCACCCTTCACGAAATAGGACGGACCGAATGAAAAGTCGGTAAGCTGCAGCATCCGGCGCCTGTCCATGCTGAACATCCACTCCTTAAACTCGTCCATGTGACCTGACGCGTAGACGGCGCCGACTATCGAACCGTATGACGTACCCGCCACGGAACGAATATGATAGCCCCGCTCAAGCAACACGTCAATGGCTCCGACATGCGCCATGCCACGGGCTCCTCCACTCGATAATACCAGTGCCACATCCTTGCGTTCTTTCTTGGGCGTCTCATCTGCGCTCCCTTCCCGATGCAACAACCGTTGCAATTGTTCTATTAGTTCTTTCGTGGAAACCATGTCAATCCATATCTCTTAGTTAAACAATATCTATGATAATTCACCATTGATCCTACATCGCAAGCATATCCAAAGATATACTTATCCAAGACTCTCCATTATATCCATCCTAGCATATGTCCCAAGTCGTCATTAAGGTACAAACATTTATTGACTCGTCCAATATGCCCGCCCACAATGACCGATTGGAGATCATCGAGATTCCTCAACTTTTACTGGTGTCAAAGACTGAGAACTGTGGCTGTTCAACAACACTGTCTGCACGGCCTTGTCAAGTTCCTGCCTGCCAAGAGCCCCAACCGACATCTGCGGTTTCCCCTCCATTGGAACAAGGAGCAACGAGGGAATAGACTGAATGCCGAAGAGGGCTGCCAATTCTTCTTCCTTGTCAACATCCACCTTATATACATCAATCTTACCTGCATACTTCTCCGCGATTTCCTCCACAACAGGAGCCATGGCTTTACAAGGGCCGCACCAGGTGGCATAGAAGTCAATAAGCGCAGGATGTTTTCCTTCATATACCCACTCTTGCGGATGAATCTCATAATTCATCACCAGTTGCTTGAATTCTTCTGCTGACAGTTCCCTCACTCTGGCCTTGTTTTTTGTGACTGCATCGGCAGTGCATTGTTCGTCCTTTGCCGCTTGTGACACCGCACCGTGCTTGGTCTGCTGACAAGCCGTCAGAGACAAGACTGCAACGGAAAACAAAAATAGAATAATATATTTCATCTTTAATAAATGAGATTACGGGAAGAAAGTATATACCTTATTTATATTGTATTACGAAGATCTCCTCATAGTCGGCATTCTAAATGTCATCAAGAGACTTCCCTATACATCGTCAACACGCGCATTATAGCTGCTGCAAACATACGAATATTTTCCGAGACTACGACTTAATACACTACAATATTTATTAAAAGAAAGGACTATCTAAATGAGGACATCATCCTTATTCTCTATCTGGCTTATAGAGTTCCATTGGCTTCCCTGCTTCCATTTTGCATATAAGTCATTGATCATCAAGAGCCGAGACCATCTTTCACTCTGACAAACGCCTTAATTCATTCCAAATCCATAATGATGCAAACCTTTCCCAGCTTATTGGTTTTGCGCCCCCGTAGCTTCTTTCAAACGATATGAAGAATGTCTTTCCCGTCCTCGATCCGGCCTCAGTAAATTTATTAGTCACGGACCTGAATCTTTCATATACCGTCCTTTTATATCTGTCTCCCAAGAGATGAAAGTTCAAAGTACCAGAAGAAAACAGGAAGATACCAATATAAACAAAATGCTACAGCCTGTCCGCTACGAAGAATCATCTCATCATAGGCATATCCCGTCAAACATAAGTGCAAATACACAATACGAAAAGATATGCCGGTTCAAAATCAGGAAGAAAATTTACTTAAAAGAATAAAAAGTCAAAAACTATAAAACGACATTGTCGCTTTTACTTCACAAACTAAAATTGAAGCCCTTGATCTCCAATATCGTGGCAGACATTAATATTCCCATAATTTTTAGAAAGAAAAACATCATAAAAAAATTGGAAAACTTGGTTATGTCTTTAAAAAAGTCAATAATTCGCTTGCATTTACAAAATTCTTTATCTATCTTTGCAAACATAAGGTAATTGTATTCTGTTTTTTTATATTAGATTATGGGAAAGTATAACATCACGGAAATCAAAGAGAAGGAAGCAGCTTACAGAGCTCTTGTAAGCCCGCAATTGATGGATGAGTTAGAGGCTAAAATCAACAACATCATCATCATTCAGAAGAAGTACAAAGACAAGAACTATTCTGCAAAGAAACTGGCTGAAGACTTAGGCACTAACACACGTTATATATCTGCCGTTGTCAATGTACGATTCCACCAGAACTATACCTCATACGTGAACTATTACCGTATTCAAGAGGCGATGTCGATCCTGCTCGACAAGCGCTATCAAGATCTGAATATGGAGGCAATTAGTGACATGGTTGGTTTCGCCAATCGCCAGTCGTTCTATGCATCCTTCTATAAGCTCAATCATACCACCCCGCGCGAATATCGCGAGTCACATATCTCCCTGCATCCACAGATGTTCGAGAAGCCGAAAAAACGCGGACGCAAGCCCGGATCCAAAAACAAGCCCAAGGTTCAGGCATCTGTGGAGACGACAGAAGCGCCTACAGAAGAATAAGCTATGGACGACTCTCTGTTTCAATATGCCGATGAGCGTTTCGCCGACTTGCAAATGCTCCGCTACCGGCTCAATGGTTTTGAGACCCTCTCCCTCCAACAGAAAAAATATATCTATTTTCTGGCAAAAGCCACACTGACCGGTCGTGACATTACGACCGACCAGCAGGGCGTGTACAATCTCACAATCCGCAAGGTGCTTGAGGCTGTGTACGACCACTATGAGAATAACCGACAAGATGCCAACTTCCAAGCCATGACCGTCTATCTGAAGCGTGTCTGGTTCTCAAGCGGCATCTACCATCACTACGGATGCGAGAAATTCGTACCCGGATTCTCTGAGGACTGGTTCAGACAGACGGTAACCAACCTGCAGACTCATATACCCCTCTGCGGATACACATCAACAGAGATGCTTCTCAATAGTCTCTGTCCCGTAATCTTCAACCCTACCGTACTGTCCAAACGCGTTAACCTCGCCGATGGCGATGATCTTGTCAAGACGTCCGCCTGCAATTTCTACGATGGCCCGACACAGGCAGAAGCAGAAGCCTATTATCAGGCCCGCAAGGAACAGGCCATCACAAGAGGAGATGGTGACAGCCTCCCCTCTTTCGGCCTCAACTCCCGTTTGGTGAAAAACGACGGCCGACTCGTCGAGGAGACCTACCGGGCCGGAGGACGCTACGGTGCAGCCATCGAGAAAATCATCTATTGGCTCCGGCAAGCCCGCAACGAAGCAGAAAACGAGCAGCAGCAAAAAGTCATAGACCTGCTCTGCCAGTACTATACCACCGGCGATCTTACCCTTTTTGACCAATATTCCATCGAATGGCTGAAAGAGCAGGAAGGACGTGTCGACTTCATCAATGGATTCATTGAGGTCTACGGAGATCCTCTCGGACTGAAAGGCACATGGGAAGGCCTCGTCGAATATAAAGACCCGATAGCCACACGACGCACACAGACCATCTCTGAAAATGCACAGTGGTTTGAAGACCACTCGCCCGTCGACCCGCGTTTCCGCAAGCCACAGGTCAAGGGCGTCACAGCCCACGTCATCTGCGCGGCCATGCTCGGCGGTGACGAATACCCGGCATCAGCCATCGGCATCAATCTGCCGAACGCCGACTGGATACGCACCCGTTACGGCTCAAAAAGCGTCACTATCGGCAATCTCACCGACGCATACAACAAAGCCGCCCACGGCAACGGCTTCGACGAGGAGTTTGTCATTGACGCTCCCACCCGCACCCTTATCAAGACGTACGGAGACCTGTGCGACGACCTGCACACCGACCTGCATGAATGTCTCGGACATGGCAGCGGCCAGCTCTTGCCGGGAACCGATCCCGATGCCTTGGGGGCATACGCCAGCACGAACGAGGAAGCACGCGCCGACCTCTTCGGACTATACTACATTGCCGACCACAAACTTATCGATCTGGGACTCGTCCCTTCAACGGAGGCCTACAAGAGCCAGTACTACACCTACATGATGAACGGGCTGATGACACAGCTCGTGCGCATCAAGCCGGGCCATCAGATAGAGGAAGCGCACATGCGCAACCGCGCGCTCATCGCCCGTTGGTGTCTCGACCACGGCAACGGAGTTGTAGCATTGGTAAAGCACGAAGGCAAGACCTTTGTTCAAATCAACGACTATGAGGCACTGCGCCGGCTCTTCGCCACGCTACTTGCCGAGGTACAACGCATCAAGAGCGAAGGCGACTTTGAAGCCTGCCGCCAACTCGTCGAGCAGTATGCCGTCAAGGTGGATCCCGAGTTGCATGCCGAAGTGTTGGAGCGTTATCAGAAGCTCAACCTGGCCCCCTATAAGGGCTTCATCAATCCACGTATGCAACCCGTTATGGACAAGGAGGGTCGCATCACCGACATACGACTCGACTATACAGAGACCTTCGCCCAACAGAATATGCGGTATTCAAAAGAATATGCCACATTATAAAATTTCGAACGGGTGTAAACAACAAAAATCTCTCATCAGATGACACAGGAAGAAGTAACTGAGAAGCTGCGCGAGATCAAACGCAGTTTCCGCCTTGAAATGAATGGTACCGCCTCGCAGTCCATGCGAGATAAGGGACTTGACTATAAACTCAACTGGGGTGTCAACCTGCCACAGCTCAAGCAGCAGGCTCAAACGATCGGCAAGGACTACGACCTGGCTGTAGCGCTTTGGAAGGAAGATATCCGCGAATGCAAGATCCTCGCCACGCTCATCATGCCGGCCGAGAATATGCCTGAGGAAGTAGCCGGGATATGGATGGAACAGACCCGCTCACAGGAAATGGCCGAGATGCAGGCTTTCAATCTCTACCAATATTGTCCTTTCGGCGCCAAACTCGCTTATCAGTGGATTGCCACTGATAACGACCTCCGCCAGATCTGTGGATACGGCATCCTCTCCCGCCTTTTCATGCGCGGGCAAGAGCCCAACGAACGCGGCATCAACGAATTTATCGACCAGTCCGTCACCGCGCTCAAAGGAGGATCAACCGGTGTACGTCATGCTGCCATGAATGCCCTCCTGCGTTTCCGCGATCTCGGTCTTGTGTATGAACGACTCGTTGACGGAGCCTTACATAAGGAAGGAATAGAACTGTAATAAAGAAGCCTTTGTTAACGATAACAACCCTATTTTCATTATGGGTCAGCAAAAAGCACTATGCCGATGCTGACCCATGATTTCGTTTCGAAACGTAAAGGATATATCCTGTCTGCCCTCATTAATATCCTATTTTGCTATTAGCATATTGCAACACGATTACAATTAACAGGCACTTATACAACCTTAACACAAAAACTAAATATACCTTTGTAGTTTCAAAAACAAATTGTTATCTTTGCATCGGTCAGGAGCTAGCTAGAGAACGCTAAAGGAACGTCATTACCGACCCAATCTTGAGGAAATTTGTTCTCCTTTTCGCTCTTCTGCACTAAGGATCAGACTTCACACATTAATTAATATATTCAAATACACATATGACTAGAATTAAGACAATAGGTATTCTCACATCAGGAGGTGATGCACCCGGAATGAACGCTGCCATCCGTGCCGTAACACGTGCCGGTATATGCAACGGATTCCAGATAAAAGGTATTATGCGAGGCTATGACGGCTTGATCAACGATGAGATCATACCCTTCACCACAGAGAACGTTTCGGGTATTATCATGCAGGGCGGTACTATTCTGAAGACGGCCCGTTCTAAGGAGTTCATGACTCCCGAAGGTAAGGAGAAAGCCTACCAGACGATGCAGAAGGAAGAGATTGACGCTCTTGTCGTTATCGGTGGTAATGGTTCTCTTACCGGTGCCATGTACTTCGCGCAAGAGTACGACATCTGCTGTGTCGGTCTGCCCGGAACGATCGACAACGACCTCTACGGCACCGACTCCACCATCGGCTACGACACCACACTGAACACCATCGTCGAATGTGTTGACCGTATCCGCGACACAGCGCAGAGTCATGAGCGTATCTTCTTCATTGAGGTGATGGGCCGTGACGCCGGCTATCTGGCACAGAACTCGGCCATCGCCAGTGGAGCTGAGGCGGCCATCATTCCTGAAGACTCTACTGATGTCGACCAGTTGGCACAGTTCATGGAGCGTGGTATCCGCAAATCAAAGAAGAGCTGCATCGTCATCGTATCCGAAAGTCCCAAATGCGGTGCTCTGTATTATGCCGACCGTGTAAAGAAGGAATTCCCTGGCTATGACGTACGCGTATCCATTTTGGGACACCTCCAGCGTGGCGGCCGTCCCTCCGCACACGACCGTATCCTGGCCAGTCGCACGGGCGTAGGCGCCATCGAGGCTATCGTGCAGGGACAGCGTAATGTGATGGTCGGGATACGCAACAATGAGATCGTTTACGTACCCCTTTCGGAAGCTATCCGTAGCGATAAGCCTTTCGATAGGAAACTGATTAAGGTCTTGGATGAATTAAGCATCTAAAATGCAAAAAAAGGTATAAAAGATCTCGATTTCGTGTAAACAAAGATAATTTTTTATCTTACATTTCGAAATCTTTAGTATATTTGCTACTCGAGAAATAAAACTATTAAAAAAATTATATTATGTCACAAATTATTGGACGCATCTCGCAGATCATCGGACCTGTTGTCGATGTATTCTTCGACACCAAAGGCGAAGATCCCGAGAAGGTGCTCCCCAAAATTTTTGATGCGCTGAAAGTAAAGCGTCCCGATGGACGCGACCTCATCATCGAGGTACAGCAGCACATTGGAGAGGATACGGTAAGATGTGTGGCTATGGACAACACCGATGGTCTGCAGCGCGGACTGGAGGTGATTCCCACGGGCAGTCCTATCACGATGCCGGCCGGCGAACAGATCAAGGGTCGTATGATGAATGTCATTGGCCAGCCTATTGACGGCATGAAGCCGCTGAATATGGAGGGTGCCTACCCTATTCACCGCCCTGCTCCAAAGTTTGAAGACCTCTCCACACACAAGGAGATGCTTCAGACCGGTATTAAGGTCATCGACTTGCTGGAGCCTTACATGAAAGGTGGTAAGATCGGACTGTTCGGCGGTGCCGGTGTAGGAAAGACGGTGCTGATCATGGAGCTGATCAACAACATCGCCAAAGGACACGACGGATACTCTGTATTCGCTGGTGTAGGTGAGCGTACCCGTGAGGGTAACGACCTGATCCGCGATATGCTCGAATCCGGTGTAATCCGCTATGGTGACAAATTCAAGAAGGCCATGGAAGAAGGCAAGTGGGATCTGAGTCTTGTCGATCCTGAAGAGCTGCAGAAGTCGCAGGCCACCCTTGTCTATGGTCAGATGAACGAGCCTCCTGGGGCACGTGCTTCTGTCGCACTGTCCGGTCTGACAGTCGCTGAGGAGTTCCGTGATCATGGCGGCAAGAACGGCGCACCTGCCGATATCATGTTCTTCATCGACAATATCTTCCGTTTCACACAGGCCGGTAGTGAGGTATCAGCTCTGTTGGGCCGTATGCCTTCAGCCGTAGGTTATCAGCCGACCCTGGCCTCAGAGATGGGTGCCATGCAGGAACGAATCACATCTACGAAGCGCGGCTCTATTACTTCTGTACAAGCTGTGTATGTGCCGGCCGACGACCTTACCGACCCTGCCCCTGCCACCACATTCACCCATCTGGATGCCACCACGGAGCTGTCACGTAAGATCACCGAATTGGGTATCTATCCTGCCGTTGATCCTCTGGGCTCTACCTCACGTATCCTCGACCCGCTGATCGTAGGTAAGGAGCACTACGACTGTGCTCAGCGCGTAAAGCAGATTCTCCAGCGTTACAACGAGTTGCAGGACATCATCTCCATCCTTGGCATGGACGAGCTTTCTGACGAGGACAAGCTCACTGTGAACCGCGCCCGCCGCGTGCAGCGCTTCCTCTCACAGCCTTTCGCCGTGGCCGAACAGTTCACGGGTGTGAAGGGTGTGATGGTGCCTATCGAGGAGACCATCAAGGGCTTCAACGCCATCCTCGACGGCGAAGTGGACGATCTGCCCGAGCAGGCATTCCTCAATGTCGGAACCATCGAGGACGCTAAGGCCAAGGGTAAGAAGCTGATGGAAGCTGCCAAGGGTAAATAAAACGAAGCGATATGCTGAAACTGAAAATTATCTCTCCCGAAAAGATCGTTTACAACGGTGAGGCCGAAAGCGTATTGGTGCCCGGCACACTGGGATCATTCGAAATCCTCAATGATCACGCCCCGATCATCTCCTCGCTGGAGCACGGCAAGCTGGAATATACCACCTCTGCCGGCAAGCAGGAGCTGATGGTCGACGGTGGCTTCGTTGAGGTGCAAAAGAATGTCGTCTCCGTCTGTGTGGAGCTCCCAGGAGAAGCCCACGCATAACTTTGCGATATGGAAGAACAGACCAATAAACAAAGAATCGTGCGACAATCCGAAGACGATCCCATCAAACGCATCTCCGCCAGATACGAACGCAACGCGCTGTGGGTTGTCATGGGACTCACCCTGGCTATCCTGCTGGGGTTGAATGTAGCACGGGACACCCGGGGGGCTACCCCTCTCGTCATCACGGCCGTCTACTTCCTCATCGTCGTCAAAGGTCACGCTGCCTGGTGGAGACATTCCACACGGAAAGATCCCACCAGACAGGCCATGATCCTGCTTACGGAAGGTGTTGTCCGGTTAGTGATCTCGGCCGCTGTATTCACCGTCCTCGCTTTCTGGGCGAAAGGTGAAGGGCTGGTATTGGTCTCTACCGCGATCTTCTGCGGCTACTTCGTCGCTCTCCTCATTTTCGACGTCATCTTCATCACTCGGAATGAGATATATAAAAAAGAATGAATTTAAATAAGTAGATATGAAAGATGTAAAGCACCTGCTGCTCCTTCTTCTCACGATGTTCCTCCTGGCACCGGCTGCGGTCTCCGCTAAGGAAAACATTGACGTGAAGGAGATTCTGTGGGGTCACATCAAGGATTCATACGGATGGCACGTCACGACCATCAACGATCATCCTGTTGTGATAGATCTGCCCTGCATCATCAAGACCCAGGATGGCTGGAAGATTTTCTCTTCCGGACAGTTCGAGGAGACAGCCGGCAAAGACGGCCTGCGCCACGGACCATACAACCTGGCGATCAACAACGGTGATGCCAAGACCAATCCCAACAAGATCCTTGAGAATGTGAACGGCCAATGGATACGCCCGCTCGACCTGTCGATTACAAAGACAGTATGCGTGCTCTTCATCAACGCCATCCTACTGCTCATCTGCGTATTGGTGCCCGCCCGCTGGTGTAAGAAGCACAAAGTCGACGATCCCGCACCCAAAGGATTCACAGGGCTGATGCACATGTTCATCATGTCGGTCTACAACGACATCGTCGTAGCCTGCATGGGACCGAAAGACGGACCGAAGTATGCACCGTGGCTGCTCACGTGCTTCTTCTTCATCTTCCTGAGCAACATCATGGGTATCATGCCGTTCCCACCGGGCGGAGGCAACCTGACGGGCAACATCGCCTGCACGTTCTTCCTCGGTGTGACAACATTCCTTATCACCAACTTCACCGGTACCAAGGCCTACTGGAAAGATATCCTCTGGCCCCACGTTCCTATGTGGCTGAAGCTCCCCGTACCTCTGATGCCTTTCATCGAGCTGTTCGGTATCTTCACCAAGCCATTGGCACTGATCATCCGACTCTTTGCCAACATGCTTGCCGGCCATGCCATCGCGCTGAGTTTTGCTGCGATCATTTTCATCATGTTCAACATCAGTGAGAATGTCGTTGTCAACTATGCAGCCGGATTAGGCATGACGGTAGTCAGCGTTGCCATGAGTATGTTCATGATGTTGCTGGAGTTCCTGGTAAGCTACATTCAGGCCATGGTATTTACCATGCTGAGTGCCATCTTTATCTCGCTGGCCCACGTTCACGCTGAGCCCGCAGAGGCATAAAAATCAAACACGAGCGGTCGTCCCGCAAAGATGCTCCGCATAGTCGGAACAACAATACGGTGGAACGACTCTTCAAAAAGAATCAGTAATTAAAAAATAAACAATTAAAACTTTAAGATTATGTTATCACTGTTATTAGCAGCAGAAGTTGCAAAGTTAGGTGCTGCCGTAGGCGCAGGTCTGGCAGCCATTGGTGCAGGTATTGGTATCGGCCGTATCGGTGGCCAGGCTATGGATGCAATGGCCCGTCAGCCGGAGAAGATGAGCCAGCTGCAGCAGAGTATGATCATTGCCGCCGCTCTCGTTGAGGGTGTGGCCTTCTTCGCTGTGATCATCGCCGTACTGGCTATCGTTATGTAATCAAAGTTTCCCAAAGCAATTAGCAGTCTATGGATTTATTACTTCCTGACAGTGGTCTTCTTTTCTGGATGACCGTCGTCTTCCTTCTCGTATTCATCATCCTGTGGAAGTGGGGCTTCCCCGCTATCATTAAGATGGTGAACGACCGCAAGGAGTTCATCGACGGTTCCCTGAAGAAAGCCCACGAAGCCAACGAGAAGCTGGCCAACATACAGAAAGAAGGTGAGTCCATTCTGCAGCAGGCACGTGAGCAGCAGGCCCAGATCCTTAAGGAAGCCGGCGAGACTCGCGACGCCATCGTAGCGAAAGCTCAGGAGAAAGCCAAGGATGAGGGAGCACGACTGCTCAGCGAAGCCAAGGCTGAAATCGAAGCGGAGAAGCAGAATGCCATCCGCGATATCCGCGCACAAGTGGCTACTCTCAGCGTGCAGATCGCTTCGAAGATTCTCCAGGAGAAACTTTCTACCGACGACAAGCAGATGGAACTCATCGACAAGTTGCTGGATGGTGTTTCCACTGATGCAAGTAAAGTGAAAGAATAACGTTGAGCGTATGGATTTAGGTGTTATATCGTCCCGTTATGCCAAGGCGCTTCTCAAGAGTGCCACGGAGGCAGGAGTGGAAAGCCAGGTCTATGATGACATGCAGCTTCTCTACCACTCCTATCTGGATGTGCAGCAGCTCCGGTTCACGATCGACAATCCCATGCTCAGCAAGGATACCAAGCAGAGCCTGCTAGCCACCACCTGCGGAGGCAACCCCGTAGAGCTGACCCGCCGGTTCTTTGCCCTGGTGCTGCGCGAGGACCGGGAGAACGCCCTGCAGCTGATGGCTGCCTCGTACATCACGCTTTACCGCAAACAGAAGAATATCATTCAGGGAAAGCTCACCACTGCCGTGCCCGTCACTCCCGAGATGGAGCAGAAGATGCGGCAGATGGTGGAGAAAAGAGCTCACGGCAACGTGGAGTTCAACGTAGAGGTTGATCCGTCGATCCTCGGCGGCTTTGTCCTCGAATATGATACTTACAGGATGGACGCCAGTGTGAAGACACGCCTTCAGACGGTCCTGACTCAGTTGAAATAATATCCGGTTCTCTTTCTTTGCCGGTACCTCCGCGGGTCATCCCTCTTCTGGATTCCCATGGCGAATGTCCGGCAAGAAATAAGAGCCAACTCTATTAATGATAAGAATACAATGTCAGAAAAAATAAAACCAAGTGAGGTGTCGGAAGTTCTCACCAAACAACTCCAAGGCATCAACGACAGCCAGCAGTTCGACGAGGTAGGTACTGTTCTTACCGTTGCCGACGGTGTGGCGCGTGTCTACGGACTGCGCAACGTTGAAGCATCTGAGTTGCTCGAGTTTGAGAACGGTACGATGGCTATCGTCATGAACTTGGAGGAGGACAATATCGGTTGTGTGCTTCTGGGCCCCACACAGGGCATCAAGGAGGGACAGTCCGTAAAGCGTACCCACCGTATCGCCTCCATCCGGGTCAACGACAACTTCCTCGGCCGTGTGGTAAACCCTCTGGGCCAGCCTATCGACGGCAAGGGAGACATCGACCTGACCGGCAGCTTCGAGATGCCGCTCGACCGTAAGGCTCCAGGTGTGATCTACCGCCAGCCGGTGAAGGAGCCGCTGCAGACGGGTCTGAAGGCTGTCGACTCTATGATCCCTATCGGCCGCGGACAGCGCGAGCTGATCATCGGCGACCGTCAGACAGGTAAGACGGCTATCGCTGTAGACACCATCATCAATCAGAAGAGCTTCTACGAGCAGGGACACCCCGTCTACTGTATCTATGTAGCCATCGGCCAGAAAGCCTCTACTGTGGCTGCACTCGTGCAGACCTTGAAGGAGCATGGTGCGCTCCCCTACACTATCATCGTGAGCGCTACCGCTGCCGACCCTGCCGCCATGCAGTACTATGCACCTTTCGCCGGCGCCGCTATCGGCGAATACTTCCGCGACCGCGGTCTCTCTGCCCTTGTGGTATATGACGACCTCTCCAAGCAGGCCGTGGCCTACCGTGAGGTGTCACTGATTCTGCGTCGTCCTTCTGGTCGTGAGGCTTATCCCGGCGACGTGTTTTATCTCCACTCTCGTCTACTCGAGCGTGCCGCACGTATCAACGACCAGCAGGAAGTGGCTGAACAGATGAATGACCTGCCTGAGTGCATGAAAGGCCATGTGAAGGGTGGCGGATCGCTCACGGCCCTGCCTATCATCGAGACACAGGCCGGCGACGTCTCTGCCTACATTCCTACCAACGTGATCTCTATCACCGACGGACAGATCTATCTGGAGACCGACCTCTTCAACCAGGGATTCCGTCCCGCCATCAACGTAGGTATCTCAGTATCTCGTGTAGGTGGTTCAGCACAGATCAAGTCTATGAAGAAGGTGGCCGGTACACTGAAGATCGATATGGCCCAGTACCGTGAGCTCGAGGCATTCTCTAAGTTCTCAAGCGACATGGACCCTGTAACAGCCATGACGATCGACCGTGGACGTAAGAACAATCAGTTGCTCATCCAGCCGCAGTACAGCCCTATGCCCGTAGGCGAGCAGGTGGCCATCCTCTATTGCGGCGTACACGGACTGATGCACGACGTGCCCGTCGACAAGGTACGTAGCTGCCAGGACCAGTTCCTCGAGCAGATGCGTACGTCTCATAAGGACATCATCGACCACCTCGCTGCAGGCCAGCTCCTCGAAGAGGATACAAAGGCTATCGAAGAGGTAATGGGCAATATTGCCGGACAGTTCAAATAATAATCGGACACGTAACGTATGCCTTCACTCAAAGAAATAAAAAACCGAATTGCTTCCGTCAACAGCACCCGCAAGATCACGAGTGCCATGAAGATGGTGGCATCATCTAAGCTCCATCATGCTCAGGTGGCCATCCAGAACATGCTGCCCTACGAGAATCTTTTGGAAAGAATCCTCAAGTCATTTCTCGCTGCGCAGGTGGAGGTGGATACGCCCCTGGCTGTCCCCCATAAGGAGGTGAGACATGTGGCATTGGTGGTCTATTCGTCAAACAGCTCACTGTGCGGCGGATTCAACTCCAACGTCATCCGACTGATGATGCGGGCAATCGATGACTATCGTGCACAAGGCATCGACGACATCACCGTCTATCCCATCGGACGCAAGGTTGCCGAGAAGGCCGCCAAATTGGGTGTGAAGATCGCCGGCGACTTCGTTCAGCTGGCCGAGAAGCCCAATGCTGCCCAAACGGCTGACATTGCTGAGGAACTGATCAGCAAATACCTCAAGGGAGAGGTGGACCGTGTAGAACTGCTCTATCACCATTTCAAGAGTGCCGGATCGCAGATCCTCACACGCGACACTTACCTGCCCATCGATCTCAGCGTAGAGAATATCGGTGAGTACAACGACCGCGACCTTTCTTCTAATCTGGCTACTGCCAAGGCACAGGAATATCTCCGCCAAAGGCAGGCCACCACGGAGAAAGTAGCCGATGATACTGCTCCCCTCAACGATGACTTCATCGTCGAGCCCGACATGGAGACTGTGCTTGAGAAGCTCATTCCCAAGTTGCTCTCGTTGATGCTCTATACGGCTCTCCTCGACAGCATCGCATCTGAGCATGCCGCACGTATGGTAGCCATGCAGACGGCAACGGACAATGCGGACGAACTGCTCCGCGAGCTCAGCTTGCAGTACAACAAGAGTCGTCAGAGTGCCATTACGAACGAACTGCTCGATATTGTGGGCGGATCGGTCAACAACTGATCCCTGCACATTATCCCCATACACACAAGGCGCCCCGCGAAGCCACTGCTCCGCGGGGCGCTTTTTTGTACCCTGCTGTGTCCAACCGCCACCCTTCCGCTACCTCTCCCTCTCTTTATCTCTTGATTATTTTCTGACATCACATTCCATCCTATCTGCGACAGATACGACAAGGAATCTGTCATTTTGTCACATTTCTGCCTTTGGTACATCCATTGCTCATACGGCGTCAGAAAAACAAAGAAAGAAAGGAGAACCAACTATGAACTTCGAGAAATTCACCATCAAAGCACAGGAAGTGATCCAGGGAGCTGTGAACACCGCACAGGATGCTCATCAGCAAGCCATTGAACCGATCCACCTCCTGTTGGCCCTCATAGCCAAGGCCCCCGACGTGACGAACTATCTCTTTCAGAAGCTCGGTGTGAATGGAGCGCAGATCCAGACCCTCGCACAGCAGGAGATACATCACCTGCCTCGCGTGGAAGGCGGACAGCCCTATCTGTCTAACGACACCAACAAGGTGCTGAATAAGGCAGAGGATATCGCCCGCTCCATGGGCGACGAGTTTACGTCCGTCGAGCCCATCCTGCTGGCTCTGCTTCAAGTCAACTCTACGGCCAAGGATGCCGGCTGCACCACAGACGAGATGCTCAAAGCCGTCAAGGAACTGCGTCAGGGACAGAGCGTACAAACGCAAAGCGGCGATGACAACTATCAGGCACTTAGCAAATATGCTACCGACCTGACCGATGCTGCCCGTCAGGGCAAGCTCGATCCTGTGATCGGACGTGACGACGAGATCCGCCGTGTGCTCCAGATCCTATCCCGCCGGACGAAGAACAACCCTATCCTCATCGGTGAGCCGGGTACAGGTAAGACCGCTATCGTCGAGGGACTTGCCGGTCGTATCGTACGTGGCGACGTGCCTGAGAACCTGAAAAACAAACGGCTCTACTCACTCGACATGGGTGCCCTCATCGCCGGCGCCAAATACAAAGGCGAGTTTGAGGACCGTCTGAAGAGTGTCATCAAGGAGGTGACCAACGCCAACGGCGACATCATCCTCTTCATCGATGAGATCCACACGCTCGTAGGTGCCGGAGGTGGAGAGGGTGCCATGGATGCAGCCAACATCCTCAAGCCGGCTCTGGCACGTGGAGAGTTGAGAGCCATCGGTGCGACAACACTCAATGAGTATCAGAAATATTTTGAGAAAGATAAGGCGCTTGAGAGACGATTCCAGACCGTTATGGTCGACGAGCCTGACGAGATCAGTGCCATAAGTATACTGCGTGGCCTGAAAGAGCGCTATGAGAACCACCACAAGGTACGTATCCAGGATGATGCCTGCATCGCTGCCGTCAAGTTATCGGAACGCTACATCAGCGACCGGTTCTTGCCCGACAAGGCCATCGACCTTATGGACGAGGCTGCCGCCAAGCTGCGTATGGAGCGCGATTCCGTACCTGAGGAGCTCGACGAGATGACACGTAAGCTCAAGCAACTTGAGATTGAGCGTGAGGCCATCAAGCGTGAGAACGACCAGCCAAAGATCGAACAGCTCGACAAGGAGATTGCCGAACTGAAAGATCAGGAGAAGGTGTTCCGTGCAAAATGGGAAAGCGAGAAAGCACTCGTCAACAAGATCCAGCAGGACAAGCAGCAGATCGAGCAACTCAAGTTCGAGGCTGAGCGTGCCGAGCGTGAAGGCAACTACGAGCGGGTGGCAGAGATTCGTTACAGCAGCCTGAAGAAACTGGAAGACGACATCAAGAACATCCAGACACAGCTGCGCAGCACACAGGCAGGAGCAGCCATGGTGCGCGAGGAGGTCACTGCCGACGATATCGCCGAGGTAGTAAGCCGCTGGACTGGAATTCCTGTAACACGTATGATGCAAAGCGAACGCGAGAAGCTGCTGCATTTGGAGGAAGAGCTCCACAAGCGTGTCATCGGTCAGGAAGAGGCCATTACAGCCGTCAGCGATGCCGTACGCCGCAGCCGCGCCGGCCTGCAGGACCCCAAGCGGCCTATCGCCTCATTCATCTTCCTCGGCACGACCGGTGTCGGCAAGACGGAGCTGGCAAAGGCTTTGGCTGAATACCTGTTCAACGATGAGACCATGATGACGCGAATAGATATGAGCGAATATCAGGAAAAGTTCAGCGTCAGTCGTCTTATCGGTGCGCCTCCAGGATATGTCGGCTACGACGAGGGCGGACAGCTCACTGAGGCCGTAAGACGCAAGCCTTACTCCGTGGTGCTCTTCGATGAGATCGAGAAGGCACACCCCGATGTGTTCAACATCCTGCTGCAAGTGCTCGACGATGGCCGTCTGACCGACAACAAAGGCCGCACCGTCAACTTCAAGAACACGATCATCATCATGACCTCCAACCTAGGAAGCCAGCTGATACGTGAGGATCTGGAGAAGCATGGCGGCAAGCTCGACAGCAGTGAGCAGGCGCAGCTCAACAACGAGTTGATGGCTCTCTTGAAGAAGACCATTCGTCCTGAGTTCCTCAACCGTATCGACGACACCATTATGTTCCTGCCGCTGACCAAAGATCAGATTGCCGGAGTCGTAAGATTACAGATGAACGCCGTGAAGAAGATGCTCGAGCCGCAAGGCTTCACGCTCGAATACACGGATGCCGCCATCAATTGGCTGGCTGATGCAGGCTACGATCCCGAATTCGGTGCCCGTCCTGTGAAGAGAGCCATTCAAGACTATGTGCTCAACGACCTCTCTAAGAAGCTTCTTGCCGAGGAGGTCAGCCGCGAGAAACCGATCATCATCGACGCGAATGGTGCTGGACTGGTGTTCAGAAACTAAAACACGCGCCTGATAAATACTAATGAAAAGCCCGGATTGCTTACAGGCAGTCCGGGCTTTTTTGTGTATATAATTATCAGCCGCTTATTGATAATAGACGTACGGGCATTTAGGCAACATGCCGACACTCATCCTTCCCATTCTTGAGCATCCAAAACTTAGACAATATGATGGTCGACAGGCTGACTTTCAAATTCATTTCTGATCAATTCCGGTTATCTGTTTTGAGATTCCCATTTATGACTTTCAGTACAGTTCAAGTTTAAAGTCTTGTCACCGGCCTGCATCCTAAAATCGCCTTTCTCAAGAATCCATTTCCCGTCGGCACCTACAAAAGCCAGATCACTGCCTTTCAAGGTAAACGATACCGTACGAGTCTCTCCCGGCTGCAATTCCACTTTCTGGAACGCCCTCAGACGACGGTTCTCAGGTGTGAGCGAAGCCACCATGTCACGACTAAACAGCATCACAACCTCCTTGCCCTTTACCGATCCCGTATTGGTAACATCAACTGAAAGTGTTATCTGATCATCGGCCGTGAAATTCGTAGTCGAGGTCCTAAAGTTATCATATTTGAAAGTAGTATAACTGAGACCGTAACCGAAGGGCCATTGTACTGATATGACCGCATCATAGTCATACGCTCCTTCCATTTTATCCATTTCCTCACTTACCCGATAATCGTATGTAGTAAGAGAAGCTTGATATTTGGGATAAGTATAGGGCATCTTCGCACTTGGATTGGCCTTTCCGGAAAGTATATTGGCAAGAGCGTCTGCTCCATAATTTCCAGGAAGCAGTATATCTACCACGGCATCGGCAAGCGGTTCAATATCGTTGATGATGCGCGGACGTCCCTCATTGAGTATCAGCACCATCGGCTTACCCGTCTGGGCAAGAGCCTTTACGAGATCTCTTTGGTTTGCAGAGAGACTCAAGTCGGACAGATTTCCGGGGGTCTCACAATAAGAGTTCTCACCGATACAGGCTACTATCACATCAACATTCTTTGCAGCTTCAACCGCTTTCTCGATCTCGGGAACGTTTTCCTCATAATAGTTCCCCTCAGGTACATAGGTCACGCCCTGTTCAAGCGACACGTTGTCTTTGCCAAATTCATTACTGATGGCCTCGTAGATCGTATTGTACTTACCTGCAAACCTATCAGCCAGATGTCCCTGCCATGTATAGCTCCATCCTCCGTTAAGGCAGCGCATGGAATTAGCGTTAGGACCCGTCACAAGGATCTTGACACCTTTCTTAAGCGGCAGGATATCATTCTTGTTCTTCAGCAATACTTCCGACTCTTCTGCTGCCCTTATCGCCAAGTCGGCGTGTGCCTTTGACGCGAACTCCGGATAGTCCTTCGGAGAAGTTAAGGGATGGTCAAACAGACCCAGACGGTATTTCAGACGAAGAATGCGACGCACGGCATCATCTATACGGCTCATGGGAACCCGTCCTTCTTCAACGAGCTCTTTCAACAATGTGCAGAAGTTGAGGTCATAAGGCTCCATCGTCATGTCAATACCCGCATTTATGGCAATTTCTATTGCTTCTTTTTTGTTGGCTGCCACATGCTCACGGGTATAGAGATTATTGATGTCGGCCCAGTCCGTGATGAGCATTCCATCCCAATTGAGTCCTTCCTTCAACCATTCTGTCAGCAATTCCTTATTTGCGTGTACAGGCACACCGTTTACACTACCACTGTTGACCATTACGGTAAGTGCGCCAGCTTCTACGCATGCCTTGAACGGTGCGAAGCATTTCTCTCTCAACTCAGAGATGGGAATATATGCTGGTGTACGGTCCTTGCCCGTTCTAGCCTGGCTGTATCCCATATAATGCTTTACTGAAGCCGCAATCCTGTCACTGGGGATATGATTGGGATCATCACCTTGGAATCCTCTTACAGCCGCGCTTCCCATGACTGCATTCACCAGGCAATCTTCTCCATAGTTCTCCCACACACGCGACCATCGTGGATCTCTTGCCATATCGACCGTGGGAGAATAGGTCCAGGGACAGTTGGCTGCCCTTGTCTCATAGGCCGTCACTGTGGCTGCATCGTAAGCCAGTTGTGGATTGAACGAGGCTCCGAGATTGATGTTTTGTGGGAACAGCGTTCCATCAAGCGTATAGGTCGTTCCATGGTTCTGGTCAAGGCCGTAGATACAAGGAATTCCGATCTCCTTCATGGACATCTTCTGTATTTCCCCTATCAACTCCTGCCACTTCTCACGAGTCTGGGCCACCGGTCCCGGCGAGTTAAGTACCGAACCTACCTTATATTTTGCTATGGCATTATAGACCTTGTCCTTGTTGAGCTGGAATTCTCCGTTTTTCCATTCTCCCAACACGTCTATCGAGAGCTCTGTCATCTGACCTATTTTCTCTTCAAGGGTCATCTTGCTCAAAGTCTTCTCTACTTTTGCTTCCAGCTTTTTATCAACAGGTATTGCTGCCCGTGTAGCCTGCGGGAAGCAGGCTACACCGAGTAAAACAGCGAAAGATATATTTCTTAATAAATGCATTGTGTCTTATTGTTTACTTGAGAGTTATAGAATCGACATAATATCCATGACCGGTGCAGAGGAATCCGTCCTGTTCCTGAATCATGTCCAGGATCTCTTGAGTCAATGTCATCTCCATGACACCATCTGCCGTAATATCCTCCTTGGATACTCCTGGGAACGCAGTCCACCAACCTGTGGTTGGCTGTATCTGATGATACTCGTCACCCGGCTCGATAGAATAGTGGATCGCCAGAACCGAGCCTGCCTTTACCGAGCTGAACACATCCTTGCCCAGGCTGAATGTCTTGTTCGGATCTCCATCGGGCAGATCCCAAGACACATAGTGATGTCCGGACCAAAGCATCTGCTCGGAAGAAACTGTCACTGTCATCTGTTGCACGATCTCATTATTGGTATAGAAACTGACGCTTGTCCCATCGCTCATAGTGCCGGTCAGGGCATATTCGCCATCGGCCAGGTCAGGACAGGTGATCTCTATCGTATCAGAGGTGTGCTTGATGAAGTTCTTGATCTCCACATCACCCATCTTGAGCGATGTTATTTTATCAAGATTGATGCCGGTCATTATCCATGTGGCATTGGCTGTCACACGATCTGCTCCTGATGTTATCAGCGACGTGTTACTAACAGTGACAGTATTGGCACCATATTCATTTCCAGCCTCATCAACGAGCAGCACTCGCTGCGTGCCTTCCGTAGCATTGGAAGGCACCGTATAGACCAAATGAGCCGTTCCTCCTTCTGTTGAATATTCGACATCCTCAGAAAGTGCGTCTCCTATCTTCACACCCTTTACCAGCTCGAGGTTGTCTCCGTATAGCACGGCTTTCTTTCCTGGAGCTATAAAGCGCTCAAAGCTTACCGTTGTCGCCCAGGGATCACCATCAAGCGGATTCACCTGTACCAATCCCTCACGCGATGTTGATTTGCCCTTTACCGTAGTGGCAACGACCTTCATCTGATAGACACCTGCAGGTAAAGCCATGTCAATGCTATCTCCTGAAGCCACTTCATTTCCATCAAGATACCATACTACATTCGTATAATCGGCCGGCGTCACTGTAACTTCCATTTTAAAATTTACGTCACGGTTGATGTTTGCCACCACGGGCAACTCGCCATTCACTCTGTCAGGGAATAGAGGTGACAGAATATGAGGGTCGTCATCGGCGCTTACCGTAGAAAACGGTTCCTCTTCGCTGCAAGAGAAACACAGCAGACAGAAAGGCAAAACAGCGGCCAGCAATCTGAATATTGATTTCATAATTTTTCGGATTTTAGAGTTTTTAATTATTCAACATCCCACCATACGGGAGTGTTCCAGCTATTGGTTCCCCCCATCCGTTCAAGAGCTTCCTCATATCCGGGCTTGTTATAAGACGATTCTAGTGTAGGATAGCAAAGTCTGACAGGTATCTCTGCACCGCCAGTGAGGTACTGTCCATATCCATATTCTGCCGGTGACTTAAGGCGCGGATAGCCAGAACGGCGGACATTTGCCCAACATTCTGCAGGATTAGTGAAGTGAAGGATCCATGCCTGTGTATTTATGGCCTCTCTCTTCTGAGCATCTGTATGTCCTATACCATTATTTTCCATATAGGTATTAAAGTCATCATCTGAGATACGGTCGTAGCCATAATTATCCGTAAGGAAGTCCATGGCGGCACGCACGCCTTTGCTGTACAGCTGCTCAGCCGTCTCTCCTCCGACATTCCAACCGTTCAATGCGGCCTCAGCCTTCAGTAAATTGACCTCGGCATAGGTCATCACCACTCCAGGATTGTCTCCTTTAAGGAAATTGTTCGCCAGCTTGGGCTCTGTCTCACGAGCCATGGTAGTCTCCACCGAGGGATTGGTCTTTGCGACTTCCTTCATGATGTCACTATCGTAACCTGTCGGCCAAGGATCATAAGAGAAGGATCCGGGCACGCAAGGATTCATCTGGATGCCTTTTTCAATGATCTCATCCGTTAAGTCAATTCGATTATCTGGTTTTGTAGAGCTCATCAGACCATCATAATAGAACCTTGCAATCATGAATGTGCGGGGATCTCCCGTGTTGTACAACTGATTGAAGAATGTCGAGCAAAGATAACTCGGGTTGTTGGCCGGATCATTTCCAAAGAACAACTGTGACAAGGCATTACCTCTGTAGTCAGTATAAGAATCCTGACCAAAGCTGAACGAGATGTCCATGTATTTTATCAGTGCATCGTCTTCATTACCTGCAAACACGCCTCCGTCGCCTGCCAGGGCATCCTCGAATTCCTGACGGGCCTTTTCTGGAGCGACCTTGGAAATACGCATTGCAAAACGAAGTCTGAGGGAGTTGGCCAGTTTCTTCCATTTGGCCACGTCGCCATTATAGATCACATCACCGGTAATCTTGTCACCACTGGCAGTAAGCGCCGCTCCTGCATCTTTTAGTTCAACGAAGAAATCATTGTAGATCTCTTCCTGGGTGTCGTACCTTGGATTGTATTTTTCTTCCAGATATCCCAGACCCGCCTCACTATAAGGTGCATCTCCATAAATATCCGTAATGATGGACATCAGATAGACACGATAGATACGCAATGCCGCATTAATGTTCGTCCTGTTCTCTTCTTCTCCGCTCCTATGAATGGCATCTGTGACATTCTTGATGGCTTTCGGATAGAATGAGGTCCAGATACGGCTCATCTCGTTGTTGTCAACGGTGTGACGTCCGCCATAATTGGTAGTGTTCCAACAACCCATCAGTTGTTGCGTGAAGGCGTAGATATAGTTTCGATATATCTCTACCATACCGAGATCGCCATAGGTCTGCAGCTCTGCTGTCGTCAGCTGGGCATTCGGATCGATGCTGCTTGCCTTCGACGGGTCGGTGTTCAGGTCTTCCATGTAATCGTCACTGCATGAGCATGCCATCCCGCCCAAAACGATTGCCAATATAAAGGTCTTTATTAATGTTTTCATTGTTCCCACTTATTGATTAAAATTTGATATTTACATTAATACCATAACTCTTTCTTGAGGGTAACGAGCCATACTCCAATCCCATACCTGTCGTATTATTGTAGTTTGAGTCCGGATCGATGTTAGGTATGTTCTTCCATACGATGAACGGGTTTCTTGCTACAAATGACACGGACATGTCCTGTAAGACCTTACCCAGCCATTTTTTCGGGAATTGGTAAGACAAGACTATCTCACGGCACTTGATATAAGAGTTGTCGTAGATGAACATCGACGGAGCATTGCGGCATACACTCATCCAGTAGTCCTCAGGATTAATGATAATGTCATTAGGACGGTACGTGCCGTCGCCATTGTCGATCACACCGGGAGCTATGAAACCACCAGTCGGCTTCCAATTGTCCGATCCCTTAGGTATGCCTGCAGCCTGTCTTTGCTCTTCTGAAGCGTACCATGCGTCACGTCCTTCCATTGTCGCCTTACTCTTACCCGACTCATATGCCGCACGTGCCGACATTGAATAAAGATCGGCACCTACCTTGATGTCAAACAACGCCGAGAGAGAGAAGTTCTTATAATGTAAGGCCGTACTGATACCACCTGTCCAGTCCCATGAGGCATTGCCGAGCACATGATTGCTCTTGTCATATTCCGGCAGACCGGTCTGCGGATCAATAAGGATATCGCCTTTCTCGTTTCTGACGAAGTCAGGACCGACTATCGAACCGAAGTTCTCACCTACCTTTGCAGCGATCTGCACGTCAAGCCATGATGCCTTCTCAAGTTCGAACATATCCATATCGTCAACCAGCTTTTTCACCTTATTGCTGTTCTTCGCGAAATTGAAATTCAGGTCCCATGCGAAATCACCAATTTGTATCGGTCGTGTGTTGAGGGTGATCTCAATGCCCTGGTTCTGTATCTCTCCGGCATTGATGAGACGATAAGGATAACCAGTTGCCCAGCTGCTGGCAATTCCCATGATCTGGTCCTTACTGATCTGATTATAGTATGTGAAGTCAAGACCGATGCGACTATTGAAGAACTTTGTCTCAAAACCTGCCTCAAACGAATTGGTTCTTGTCGGTTTCAGATTCTTGTTAGGTATGGTCTCATTGTTAATATATCCAATGGTATAGCCCGGATAAGTGAATTTTGACTTGGTATATACCAGACCTAACTGATATGGGTCGGTGTCACTACCCACTTGTGCCCATGACAAACGGAACTTACCATAGGGAAGAATATTCTTTTTGTTAATCAACTCTGAGAACACGAAACTTCCGGATACTGACGGATAAACATAAATATTGTTGTTGAGGGGAAGTGTTGACGATTGATCACCACGAAGTGTCGCATCAAGATAAATAAGGCTTCTCCATCCGAAATTGACAGCTCCAAAAACAGAATTGATCTGTTTGCGGTAACTATTCTCTTCAATACTTGTCTCATTAAAGCTCATGATGGCAATGACGTCGCGTATCTGCATGTCCTTGGCCGTCGTGATCATGGTTTTGTTATCTACCTTATAGATATTTCCACCAAATGTACCTGTAAAGTCGAAGTCGCCCCAACGGTTGTTGTAAGTGGCGAGAAGCTCAAAGTTGTACATGCGATTCTCAAACTTGCTTCTCTGCAGATAGCCGGCCTCATATCCGGGAGTGGTTGGTGCCTTAAAGTCCTGGAACGTAAACCAGTTAAATTCAGTACCGGCCGTACCCTTTATCTTCAAATGCGGATTGATGTTCCATATCGCAGAGGCATGGAAACGGATAAGGTCCTTGTCCGAGGTGTTCGAGTTCTTGTAAACATCCCAATACGGGTTTACGTTATAAGGATCCATTCCGTTCCAGTTTGAATACTCTCCATTCTCATCCTGATAAGTGCGCAGCCACGACTGGTCGTAAGTGGTGGCAAGTGTCATCAGGTTCTTTCCGATGTTCGACTTGCTGTCACCCAATGCCGGACGGTTATTTACATCTTCATGAGTATAGTTGACAGAGAAGTCAAGGTCCACCTTTCCTAAGGTTGAGTTCGATCTCAAGTTAAAGATGTCGCGACTCATGTCGGCATTAGGCACGATATCCTTGTTTCTCATGTCGGAGAATGTAAAGCGCATGCCAGAGTTCTTATAGTTTGCCGAGACAGCCACTGTATTGTTGGCCGTCAAGCCCGTGCGGAAAAATCCGGAGGTGTTATTCGGGATGATAAGATACGGACGCTCTACCCCGTCAAAATATTTAAGCATGTTGCTTCCGTCAGCCTTCGGACCCCAGCTCTTGTTGGTGTTTGAGATGGCATCGATACTATATGTGCCGTTGCTACCCATGCCATAGACCTGCTGGATGTCGTCCCATTTGGAGAGCTGCTGGTCTATCGTCAATGTACCGTTATATTCAACCGAGAACTTTCCCTTACCATCAGCTTTCTTTGTCGTAATAAGAATTACACCATGACTTGCACGACTTCCGTACAGGGCTGAAGCCGCAGGACCTTTCAGTACCGACATGCTTTCGATGTCATCAGGATTGATACTCGATATTCCGTCACCGAGATCATATCCGCCCGCAGTACTTGCGCTACCGAAATTCGTATTGTCCAAAGGCACTCCGTCGACTACATAGAGTGGCTGGTTATTGCCAGTCATCTCCGTGCTGCCTCGCAATATCACTCGTGTCGATCCCGAGGCGCCACCAGCCGTTTGGCTTACGACAAGACCGGCTACACGTCCGGCCATCGAGTTGATGACGTTCGTCTCTTTGGCCTTCTCGAAAGCATCACCCTTGACCTCATCAAGACCATAGCCCAAGGCTTTACGGTCTCTCTTTATACCCAAGGCAGTCACAACGACCTCATTAAGAGCCTTTGAATCATCTTCCAATACCACCGTGACAGGTGACGACGATGCCTTCACCTCAACACTTTTCATACCAACGTAGCTGATAACGAGTGTAGCTCCACTCTTCACGGTCAACGTAAAATTACCATCGAGATCTGTCACTGTTCCATTGTTTGGAGTGCCTTTCTCCACAACAGTAGCACCTATGACAGGACCGGCGGCATCTTTAACGACACCTTTCACTTTGATCGTCTGCTCTGCGACTTTCGCTTGAGTGACATCCGTTGCAGCAGATACCTGATTAACGGCAGGAATGCCGCTAACCAAAGTACCGCATAACACAATTCGCGAGAAAAAAGTTATATCCATACGTGAGTATTTAATTAATTATGAATTGCCAACTTAACCCAATCTACATACATGACAGCCTTAGTTCCTTTCTTGAGAGCCGTAACCTTATTGATATCTGTAATACCCGTGAACGATCCACCCACTGCGAGATTGAACAGAATAAAGAAATTATCATGGAAATAAGGATTATCCTTAATGTCGAAAGAATAGAACGGCTTATTGTCTATCGACACGGAGGCATGCGATTCATCCCACGTCAACGTGTACGTATGGTATTGACCGTCCTGCAAGTCATCACTTACTTCCGCCACATGATACAACTGCTCATGCGCTTCTGGAGTAACACCGAAATGAATTGCGGTATTTACCCTCTTGGCAGATGTGCCGGTTCTGATACCTTCCTCATCGCCCATCTCCATGATGTCGATCTCACCGCAGGCAGGCCACTCTTTATCATTGTCGCCCATCATCCAAAACGCCGGCCAAAGGCCATTGGCTGTTTTGGGCAATTTGATGCTTGCACTCAACGTACCATACTTAAAGCTTTTCTTACCCTTGGAATTTATTCTACCGGAAACGATCTTCCCGTTTTTCCATTCTGCTGTCAGCATCAGGACGGTTTTATCCCCATCCTTACCCACACTGACCTGCTCGGGGGCATAAGCCTGCAACTCATTATTCGTCCATCCCGGCTCATGCGTCTCCTTCGTCCATACAGATGCATCAAAAGTCTTAAAATCATCAAAAAACAGCACGGTTTCATCTGACTCCGGCAGACTCTTCGAATCTTCTGTGTCGGAAGAACAAGCCATAAACACACCACATAAAAATGTAATGATAAGACATACTTTCTTGCTCATATTTTTAGTTTAAAAGTTATTATTCCGTTTTTAGGATCTTAGATTGAAATTCGCGCCAAAGGTAATAACTATTATCGTTCCCCATGGTTTGACAACTAATATTTACGGTTTGATTCCAAACATATTTTTCAACGCACTTATTATCAATACATTACAAACGGTTTGATTTCCGCCATTTGTAATCTTCAAACCCTTATCACCTCAGATTCAATGATCATTGGATGGTTTCCATGGCACAGACTTTATGATCGTACCCACACAAATATCCCTACGTTGCCACCGTTTCACCCTATATGAAGATATTTCTGATTTTGCCGGTCGACCGGGCTAGAAATAAGATCTAAGATGTTGAAAACGCGATAAGGACACAACCCATCTTCAACAACCTGATATAGAGGAATAGAAAAATTAAAAACTGTGTATCAATGCAAAAAGTGCCATTGATACACAGTTTTCAAAGTCTTGAGCTCACCAGAACCCAGTCACGCCGCAGACATCCTCACACTCGCCAGTCTCTCTTCAGAATCCAGCTTTCCGACAGCCGATTCTATTCTGAGAATTTGCTCGGCTGTGTGCCGAAGTGCTTTTTAAACACGGTACTGAAATATTTTACATTAACGAATCCCGTTGCTTCCGAGGCTTCTATTACAGACATTCCGTGCTTCAGCAATTCAGCTGCATGCTCAAGACGGATAATGCGTATGAATTCCTGTGGTGCTCGGCCTGTCAGGGATTTTAAGCGGTTATAGAACAAGGTACGGCTCATGCCCATCTCCCTGCATAGCATGTCAATGCTAAAGTCGGTATTGCTCATATTTTGCGAGACGATCTCCGTCGCCTTTTCTACGAACATCCTGTCATTCTCTGACAAGGTCACGCCGTCTGGCTCGTCAGCCGCCTGCTCGGAGACATCCATATCATGTTTGTTCTCTACCTTATTAACAGCATATCTCAGCAGATATTCACGCATGCGTTTCCTGTTGTCGATCATCCCCTTGATCTTAATCCTCAGTATCTCCGTACTGAACGGTTTGGTAAGATAGTCATCCGCACCTTTCCGCAGACCTGTTACCACAGCCTCGTGATCGGTCTTTGCCGTAAGAAGTATGATCGGAATGCCGGCTGTCTCCGGCTTCTCCTTCACGATCCTGCAAAAATCATCGCCCTGCATTCCCGGCATCATGACATCGGAGATGATCAAGTCGGGATATTCCGTTCTCATATAGGATAAGGCCTCATCGGCATTAGGCATCCCTATGACCTTGTAGTTGGGGGAGAGCGTCTTGCATAGATAGTGTCGCAGATCATCATTGTCCTCAACGACCAATATCGTCTCTCCCTGACTTCCGTATTCCGTTTCCGTAGAAGATTCCACCGGAAGCACCTCGTTCAGGATATTCTTGATGGATGACTGGCGTGAACTCGGGACAGCCTTGGCAAATACCCTGTTCAGCGTAACCGTAAAGGTCGTTCCGACACCTTCCTTTGAGGAAAAGGTTATTCTGCCGTGAAGGAACCTTACGATACGCTGCACTTGCAGAAGGCCGAATCCCATGCCATGCACCTGCGACTCATAAGCGTTCCGCGCCCTATGGATATCAGAAAATATGTATTTATGCTCGTCTTGTGGAATGCCGATCCCCGTATCTGCGATCCTTACGGTCACCTTCTTTGCATCAGCCGTCAAGGCGACCTTTACGGCTCCGCCTTTTTCTGTATATTTGCATGCGTTGGAAATCAGATTGTCAAAAATGATCTCAAGCATACGCTGTGTAGCCTTTACGCATACCTCCTCTTCGGGCAATGACATCAACAACTTCAAGCCCTTCTTGTCACATGCGGCCTGGAAGCAGGCAACCTCTTCGGTAAGCATCTCACATAGATTGATGGAAACCATCTTCTCCTTATGCAGATTCGTTCCTATCTTTTCGAATTCAAGCAATTGAGATGTCAGCGAATATAATTTCTTGATATTCGCGTCGGCAAGACCAAGAAGATATTTGGCATTGGCAGACAAGTCGCTTTCCTTACGCATGTCTTCCAGGGGTCCCATTACCAATGTTATTGGCGTCTGGATATCATGCGACGTATTAATGAAAAAGTTTATTTTATCGTCATCGTGCTTTTTCTGCAACTGATACAACTTATATCGTATGGCGAAATAACATACCAGACCAAAAATGACAAGATAGCCTAGCCAGGCCCACCACGTGTTCCACCATGGAGGAAGGACCCTTATCTCTATGGACTTCTCATCGATAATTTTTCCAGTACTTTTGCTAATGCTGCATACTTTGAATATGTAGTCTCCTGAAGCGACATTCTTATATCGCGCTGTCTCTATCGAACTCGCCTCACTCCAGGCGTTGTCATACCCTTCAAGGATAAACTTATATATGATATCGTTCTGATAACGCAAATTGATTGACTCAAAATCAATGCTAAAACTGTTTTGGTTATATTTAAGTGTTACCTTCCTGTTCATTAGCATATCGAATATCCTGCGTATGAACGAAGAATCTCTATTATCCGGAATATCAACATCGAATCTGGTCAGTCGCAATGGAGCATTATAATTCACCCTTGTCATCTCTGACGGATTGACCTCTACCACGCCGTCAATACCTCCAAACAGGAGGATGCCTGAATGAGTCCTGAAGCAAGCCGCCTTATTATACTCTTGATTGATATTATTAATATAGTTCAGATTCCAGATCTTCCCCTTGTGCATGATGGCGATTCCCACCCCTGTACTGATCCACAAGCGGCCTTCAGGATCGGTCAATATCCCATAAATGTCATTTGAAGGCAAGCCATCCCTCATAGTGAGATGCTTGATTATCCTACGCTTGGCATAGTCGTACAGGAGAAGGCCGCCACCTTCCGTACCAAGCCACACCGTGCGGTTCGAATTGAACAGCATGGGGATCATATAAGTGCTGACGTCCTCCGTCATTTCTCTTGCCTTGGCAAACTGTCCCACCTTTCCTGTCCGTTTGTTGATAAGGTAAAAGCCATCAGCCGTTGCCGCTGCGATGATGTCCTTTCCTACTCTTTCAAGAGAAAACACCTGCTTTATGTCATACGTTTTCTTCAAGTTCCACTTACTATCCAAGTACATCAGATTACCGTCGATGCTGCCTACCCAATAGTCACCATCAGCATCTCTCTTTATCGTAAATATGTAGTTGGACGTGAGCTGATCCGTATGCTTTGTAAGATGCCTTACGATGTTTCCCCCCTTGCCCAATACAAAGATTCCCTTTCCGTAGGTACCGACCAACATCTCACCACCATTGCCTCGACATAATGACACGCATACTTTATCGGGCAATATATGCGACCACGCGTTACTTCCCTTCCTATAAATGCTTATGCCCCTTTCGGTCGCAAACCATAGATTTCCATCCCCGTCTTCAGCTATGGCTTTCACGTTATTGTTAATCAACGATTGAATGTCGTTCTTCTTGTGAATGATGAAGTTGATGGGATATCTCGAGAATATGATTCGCGACACGCCACCCGTATAGCTTCCTGCCCACAGACCGTTAGAGCTGTCCTTGAATATGGCATAGACACCATTACTTATTAGATTGATGTCATTGGCATCATCTTCAGAATCGATGAACCGCTTCATACGCTTACTGACATAATCGTATGTAAAGATTCCGCTTCCATCAATACCAACGAGCAAGGTATTGGAGTCGTATTTGACTATTGATCGGATGGGATTATTATAAAAATCGGTCATGGCATTCACATACTCCATTTCACCATGATCCATATGGTAGATCCACAATCCTCGGTTAAATGTTCCTATGAACAGATTATGTCTGGATCCATCATAATACAAGGTCTGAATATTTATTCCATTCATCAGGCTAACGGCCTTCCTCTTTGACAAGTCAACGATTTTCAGCCCTGAAGTCGTTCCCAAATAGAGCTTGTTGTTCAATGAGACAATATCATTTACATTCAACCCGGAAACATATTTCTCTATCTTTTTGTTATTACCGAGCACATAAAGTCCTGAGGTCAGTCCAAAAAATATTTTCCCATCTCTCGTCATACAACATTTATTCAGGGTTATGCTCCCTGAAACATGCTGGGACAGTTGCAATATTAATTCAAATTCATCATAGACCTCCGAATATCGGTAGATCCTGCCCTTATTATCATAGGCCCATAATATGCCGTCAGGCGTATAGGATAACTGGATGATCCGGGCTGCCATGTCGCCATACTGCAGGCCGTCGGACAAGGCATAATTTTTCAGTGTCTGGCCATTATACCGGTCAACTCCCGATTTCGTACTTATCCATATTGCATGGTTCTTGTCTTCTACTATTGAATACACGCGCTGACTGCTCAGTCCCGCCACATACCCAATATGAAGGACTTTTGAGACAGCCGGCAACGCTCCATGACAAAACTGGAACGCATTGCCAAAAAATATCAGCAGAAGTATACATATAAGTCTGATCATTTCCTTCTTAGTATTAGGTCGAAGATTCTGAGAATTCTAATAATTAATTAACAAAATTACAAAAATAAATAATATCTTGGACCATACAATCAAAAATTTTTCCCTTGTGAGATTTTTTATCGTGACATTCCTTGATTTAGCTAGACGATCTCCCTCTTTGTGAACTGAAATAATAGACACCTTATTGGGGAGTCGCCCTACAAAAGTAGACTAACAAGTAGAAGCCGTACTATCCAAAAGCGAGATAACGACTCCTGTTCGGAAGAATACTATTGCTCTTCCAATTTTTTTCCTTACTTTTGCCTCCCGAAAAGCCAACTTAAAAAGAATATGTTCACAGTTATCGGATTAATGTTCGGGGGAATGATTCTCGGTTACCTGTTCCGCCGCCAACAATTGTCGTGGATACGCAAGGTCATCACCGTCTTGATCTGGCTGCTTCTTTTCCTGTTAGGTGTGGAAGTAGGAGGCAACCGCCGGATCATAGAAGGACTTACCACCTTGGGAGCGGAAGCGCTGGCCGTCACCCTCGCTTGTATGCTGGGGAGTTGTCTCTGCGCATGGGGATTATGGTATTTCCTCTACAAGAGAAAGGGAGGACGCGCATGAAGGATAGTTTGATTATTGTCCTCTTTTTCCTGCTCGGCATCTCGTGTGGAATATTCCATCTCATCCCTCTCAACATCGCAGAGAGCGATGTCAGTTTCTATGTGCTCTGCGGATTAATGTTCTGTGTGGGATTGAGTATTGGCAATGATCCGCAGACCTTGATCAATTTCCGCATGCTCAATCCACGTCTGGTCTTCCTGCCCATCGCGACAATACTGGGTACCCTCTCGGCTGCCGCGTTGGCAAGTCTGATACTCCCCCACCGCAGTGTGACCGATTGTATGGCTGTCGGTTCCGGGTTAGGATATTATTCGTTGTCGAGTATCTTCATAACCGAATATAAGGGCCCTGAGCTGGGTACCGTCGCCCTGCTCTCCAACATTATGCGTGAGGTTCTTACGTTACTGTGCGCTCCACTACTGGTACGTTGGTTTGGCAATCTTGCTCCCATCTCTGCCGGGGGTGCCACTACGATGGACACCACCCTGCCGGTCATCACCCGTTATGCCGGACAGCCATTTGTGGTCGTTTCCATCTTCCACGGCTTTGTGACCGATTTCAGCGTTCCGTTTCTGGTGACGTTCTTTTGTTCCTTTTAGAAATCATTGAAGACGGACTCAACCCCTGTCGGGCATTGGAGATTCCTCTCATTTACGAAGCCGAAGGCGACAGCTCGCATATTCTCTCAGCATCCTTTTACCCCCTGAAAGGATGCTGTTTTCAAGAAGCCAGGTGACTTTGTCTTTACACCCGGCTTCCATGCCCCCTGAACCTATATCACCTTTCCAGACACCTAAAAGAAACCCATACGTCCCTACGACCTACACCATACAGATATTTGCAAGGGATGGCGAAGGGTATGGCATCATTCCCTTTTTATTTATTGGTGCTCGTAAGAGCAATTACTTATCATCACAAACATCGCTTTACAGCATACTTTTGGAGATATCATTGGAGTTGGTGAAAAGAGGGAAAAAGCTCGTGACACTGTACCATGGCAAGAACCGGTCAATCCTTCTCGAATATCAAACATCTGCATAATTATAAAAATAATAGTTAATCCTTTCGGGATCAAGCATCGAAGTAAATGGGAGTTAAACCAGTATAAATAATAAAGACGATGTTCGCCTCAAACATTTCATTCTTTAAAATCAACCGTTCAACCGTCCTTTTATACGGCTCAACATAAAATCTGTAATATATACAATTTTGATTTCTATCTTTGTAAACAGGAAATATCACATAATATAATCAAAAATATGTTTAGAAACATCGTACATTTTTCAATCAGGAAGAAGCTGTTTGTGGTGATCACCACGATCTTCCTGCTTGCAGGTGGTATTTATTCGATGCTCACCCTGCCCATTGATGCCGTTCCTGACATAACGAACAATCAGGTACAAATAGTAACCGTATCCCCCACTCTTGCTCCTCAGGAAGTGGAACAGCTCATTACGTTCCCGATAGAGACGGCAATGAGCAATATTATGAACGTAAAGGAAATACGTTCCGTCTCAAGATTCGGTCTCTCACTTGTAACGGTAGTATTCGACGACAAGGTGCCGACACTGAATGCCCGGCAGCTTATCAACGAGCAGATACAGTCTGTTGCCGAAGAGATACCTCCTGAGCTGGGCACTCCCGAGATGATGCCTGTCACAACCGGTTTGGGAGCTTGCCTGCCGGAAGCTCGTTAAGCCAGAGCATTGAGACCTCTCTGAAGGCTGAGAAGATTCTAAAGGATAAATTCCCGGAGATCAAGCACGTGGTGGCCAAGATCGGTACGGCGGAGGTGCCGACCGACCCGATGGCCGTTGAGGATGCCGACATCATGATAGTCATGAAGCCCTTCAGCGAGTGGACCTCCGCGCGGAGCCGCGATGAGATGGTAGAGAAGATGAAGGCGGCCCTGTCCGGCATAAAGGATGTTGAGTTCAACTTCAGCCAGCCCATCCAGCTGCGCTTCAATGAGCTTATGACCGGGGGTCTCGTTTGTCATTCATTAATATTCAATACTTTGGAAAAGCAATTTTCTAATGACCGCCATTAGAAAATTGCAATCATAAATTGCTGTATATCTAATAGTTACAACCCACGCCACAAAAAATTAGTTTCCAATGACCGATTGGGGATTAATCCAGGTTTCTTGCTATATATATTAAGGTATAAGGATATTTTTGTTCTCCGGCCATTGCGTCCGCCTTTCCCTAGTCTTATCATCCTTTTTATATGTTTGTAATATACTTGAAACGTTGAATGCCTACTTTTGCAGCCGATTAAGGATAAAGGCAAAACCAAATAAAAACAGATAGGCAAGAAGATGAAAAGGTTGTGTTTGCTGCTGGCCTTGAGCACCGCTATGTTCCAGGCTGAAGGTAGGATTATCAAAGGCAGGATTAAAGACGCACAGACAGGAGAAGAGATTATTGGAGCGAATGTTATCGTCAAGGAAGCCCCGAAAGAAGGCGCTGTCAGCGGTCTGAACGGAACTTTTAATTTATCCGTTGACAAGAACAAATGTACGCTTGTTTGCAGCTACCTGGGCTACAAGCCCGTTGAGGTGAAAGTAACTTCAGACGAGGAGTCGGTAGAAATACCTATGACCAGCACAGACGTTCAGCTGGCAGGTGTGGTTGTAAGTGCCGCCAATCACGGACGCTCTGAAACGGCAGCCCGTCTGATGGAGAAGAATGCCGTGAATATAATGAACGTCATGAGCCAGAAGTCGATAGAGCTTAGTCCCGACCTGACCGTGGCCAACGTCATTCAGCGCATGAGCGGTGTCACGATGGAGCGCAGCAGTTCAGGCGAGGGCCAGTATGCCATCCTGCGAGGCATGGACAAGCGTTACAACTATACATTGGTCAACGGCGTCAAGATCCCAAGTCCCGACAATAAGAACCGTTTTGTTCCGCTCGACATATTCCCCTCAGAGCTTCTCGACCGTCTCGAGGTAACCAAGTCGCTTACGGCCGACATGGAGGGCGACGGCATAGGCGGTGCCGTAAATATGGTGATGAAGGACGCCCCGTCGAGCCGTATGTTCAACATCAACGTATCGACAGGCTACAACTCTTACTTCTTCGACCACGACTTCCAGTCGTTCAGATACGGAGACATTGACAAGAAGAGTCCCTTTGAGAAATACGGTAACTCATATCCAGTTGACGCCACCGACTTCACCACGAGCAACCTGCACATGAAGTCACAGAAGCCGCTGCCCGACCTTTCGTTGGGTGTGTCTTACGGCGACCGCTTCTTAAAGAACCTTCTCGGTGTCATGGCTGCCCTCAGCTTTTCCAACCGCAACAAGGGCAAAATAAGCGACATGTACGACAGCAACCCCGGAAGCGACGGCATTCAGATAATTACCGACCGCGACTTCTCTGAACAGCAGACAAGGCTCGGCGCCCACCTGAAACTCGACTATGACATAAACGACCGCAACAAACTCACGTGGTATAACGGATACATGGACTTCCGCAACGCACAGGTGCGCGATGCCGTGACCGACGACGAGGAAGAGATACGTATGCGCTGGCAGCATCAGAACATCATCAACTCGACGCTCCGCGGTGAGCATCAGCTGCTCGACAACGGCGCGCTGGGCGTGAAGTGGGGATTCAACATTGCCGAGGCAAAGAACGAGACCCCCGACAATGCCTACATCAATCTGATGAGCAACAAGACGGGAACGTCACAGTGGGTCAACAAGGACCTGGGAGCCATCCGACGCTGGGAGCACAACAGCGACAAAGACATTGCCGGATATCTTGATCTCGACTATAAGTTGAATACTGCCGACGGAGGAGTGTTCGACTTCATGGCAGGAGGTATGTACCGCGAC
>ERZ779981.152-NODE-152-length-40302-cov-9.22948_pt1 | contig 40302 bp, 30 predicted proteins | sample MGYA00511182_ERZ779981 | MGnify/ENA primary metagenome ERZ779981 (study PRJEB29588, sample SAMEA2149539) | human gut metagenome | biome: human gut; feature: human-associated habitat; material: faeces | place: Denmark | collected 2008/2010 ... | reverse complement strand
ATTTTATTTCTAAGCAAATATATAAATTTATCGGATTTACCCCTCAGGTTTTTACGTTGAGCCGTAAAAACCTGAGGAATTCTCAAATCACGCATAAATTTTTGTAGCTAGACCAGAAGGTCCTGATAATTATTGACAGTCCACGACTTGACCCGAAACCTAAAGATTGTCTTATCACCTGTCATGATACCAAAATCTTGCTTAGAAAAAAGGACTAAACAAGCAGCGTTAGTATCTGGCCCATAGCTACGCACTCAATGCACCCAAACATTTATTTACAACATATTAGCTGTCGAACAAATATAAGTACACATTTACGAACTTCTTATCCATCAATTTTAAATGAGCCTATAAGGTTTTTCATAATCCATCACGTACGTAGAAACGTCGTTTCCTATATTACCTGTCTTTATCCAGACATGAAATAAAGACCACGCCCCAGCCAGTCCAAAAGCCTCAGCATGTTTTCAGGAATTTCTCCCGATGTTTTTTTATTTTTTGTACAAAAAATAAAAAAAGACCGGGACGAATTTTTCAGCTCTGCCGGACGTACTTTCCACCACTTCTTATTGCCCCCAAAAATAAGTATATAGATTATAAATAGATATGCTAGGCCATTTCCTAAAACGCTTCGTCTCTTCCGGAATCCGAAAATAAAATGCCTGAAGCCACGCCTCAGCGGGTGAACTATAAAAGTAAAAAATCAAGAAAAAAGAAGGGGAATACATCCCTTAAAAAGAGCGGATTAGATAGATTTATTCCATTCATGCCGGTATCATAAAGTTACAGACTTTTCTTTTTTCGGTATAAAGGAGCCGGAAAACTTCATAAAAATACACTATAAATACATTTTCTCGTTTTTTCTCCTTTTTTGGTTACATTTTCTTCACCAAAATGAAATAAAATAAATTATTTTTTCATCTTATTGCCATTTTTTGTAGTAACTTTGCGAGGCAATGATATTTTAAGACAGATATTATTTTTAAAGAGAGGGAAAATGACTACAAATTTTTATTCAACAAATCAATTTTTATACGAACCTAAACTGCTTTTTCGCAACCTGAAGTCGAGAGATGACTTCTGACGCGATTCCCTTTATTCATCCAGAAACCACCTTGCACTTTCATCGACCTGCCTCACAGGATATGCGTATCCTCGGCAAGTGAAAGTCCTGCAAGCGCACGGATTCCGGAACTATTTTTATAACTTTTGTTTCCTTTGGTCTGCCCTCCAAAATCTTTGGTGAAGATGCTGGAGCGGTTTATGTTGGCGTTATCAGAATCATAACAGCCAGGTTTCTTATTTCCATAACCGGACAGTGCCTACACCTTATTATATAAGGCAATCCGGAAAAGACACTGAAGAAACGCAGGCAAGCCGCTCAAGGGTACCAGAGGAAGCATACCGGATAGAGAAACGAATAAACAACTATTTATTAATCATTAATTTTATATTAACAGGCAAAAGATGAAAAGATTAAGTCTTTGGTTACTCCTTTTTGCAGTGTTAGGCATCCAGTCAGCATTGGCCCAGACGTACAAGGTCAAGGGTAATGTCGTGTCGAAATCCGACAACGAGCCGCTGATTGGTGTATCTATCTTGCAGAAAGGAACTACTAATGGGGTGGTTACCGACATCGATGGTAACTATGAGCTGCAGATCCAGGGTGGTGAAGCCACGTTGGTCTTCTCTTATATCGGTCTGCAAACGCAGGAATTGAAAGTAAACGCACGAACCGGTGTGCTGAATGTCGCCATGGAAGACGACTCACACCTGATGGACGACGTGGTAGTCGTGGCGTACGGTGTTCGTAAGAAAGGAACAATCGCCGGTTCTGTATCGACCGTGAAAAATGACAAGCTGGAAAACGTGCCTGCTCCGAGCTTCGACCAGGCATTGCAGGGACAGACTACCGGTCTGTCGGTCATCTCAAACTCAGGTGAGCCCAGCAAGGCTGCCACTTTCCAGATCCGTGGTACCAACTCTATCAACTCGGGTACCGCACCGCTTTTCATTCTTGACGGTGTGCCTATCTCAAGCTCAGACTTCAATACGATAAGTCCTAGCGACATCGAGTCAATTTCTGTATTGAAAGACGCATCTTCTACCTCTATCTATGGTGCACGTGCAGCAAACGGTGTGGTTGTAATCACTACCAAGCGTGGTCTGTCGATGGACAAGGCCAAGGTGACTTTCCGTGCACAATATGGTTTCTCTCAGCTGGCACAGAACAACTGGAACATGATGAACACTGCCGAACGTATCCAGTACGAAAAGGAAATCGGAATCGATACGGGAAAGGATTACGACGTGCTCTCGCGTACGGACGTAAACTGGCTGGACATGGTGTTCAACGACTGTGCACCGCTGCAGAACTATGAAGTTTCGGTGAACCGTGCTACCGACCGCCTGAACTACTTCGTATCGGGAGGCTTCTACGATCAGGACGGTATCGCACAGAGCTCTACTTTCCGCCGTTACAACATGCGCGCCAACGCCGAAGTAAAGGCTAGCGACTGGCTGAAGGTGGGTACCAACTCGATGGTGGCTTACGAAGAAGTGGAACAGGCCGACGACGGTTCGTATGCGCTGTACACTCCTATCTCGGCTTGCCGCTTCATGCTTCCTTACTGGAATCCGTACAACGAAGACGGCTCGCTGGCTTCGGAAAACGACGGCACATGGACCGGAACAGGTTCGAACCCGATCGAATGGATGGCAAACAATCCGGTAACCAACAAGAAGTACAAGGTGCTGTCTACCGTGTTTGCCGAAATCACTCCGATAAAGAACCTGACTATCCGCGCACAGTTCGGTGCCGATTACTCGCACTCTACCGCATTCATGCAGTCGTTCCCGAGCTACATCATCAACAACGAAATGGGTACGGCAGGACGTAACTCTTCGGACATGCTGAACCTGACCGAAACAACTACCGTAAACTACCGCTGGGAACTGAACAGCGACCACTCGTTCAACTTCCTGCTGGGACAGGAAGGCGTAGATTATCGCTCGGAAGGTTTTCAGGTTATCACCTCCGGACAGTCGAATGACTTCCTGACAAACATCAGTTCGGGTACACGTGCTTCATCGTGGGCCGACTCTACGACCTCTTATTCGTACTTGTCTTTCTTCGGACGTGGCGAATATAACTACAAGGATCTGTATTACGCTGACTTCTCCGTACGTGCGGATGCTTCTTCACGTTTCGGTACCGGCAACCGCTGGGCAGGATTCTGGTCGCTGGGCTTCATGTGGAACTTGAAGAGCGAACCGTTCCTGAAAGACATCGAATGGCTGAGCAGCGCACAGATCGCACTGAGTACAGGTACTTCGGGTAACTCTTCTATCCCCGACTACGATCACCTGGCACTGGTTTCAGGTAAAGCCAATTACGAAGATCAGGCCGGTATCTATCCGTCGCAGAGCGGAAACGAGGATTTGAGCTGGGAAAAACTCTGGTCGAGCAACGTAGCTCTGCGCCTGGGATTCATCGACCGCATCAACCTCGATATCGAATTCTACAACAAGAAAACAACCAACATGCTGATGCTCGTGCCCGACTCTTACGCACTGACCGGCGAAGGAGAACACTGGGACAACATCGGTGCCATGCTGAACCGTGGTGTGGAATTCAACGTAAGCGCCGACGTGATCCGTACGAAAGACTTTGTATGGAGCGTAAACGCCAATGCATCGTACAACAAGAACAAGCTGCTGGAACTCTACAACGGAGTACAGGAATACGAAGTTTCTACTACTGCCACCAAGCTGGTTGTAGGACACTCTGTAAGTGAATTCTATATAAACCGCTATGCCGGAGTAAATCCTGCCAACGGTGACGCCCTGTGGTATACCAAGGACGGACAGATTACCAACGAATACAACGAAGGCGACAAGGTGATGACCGGAAAGACTTTCGACGCTCCCTGGCAGGGCGGTTTCGGAACATCGCTGGCATGGAAGGGTTTCTCGCTCGCCGCTCAGTTCAGCTGGGTAGCCGACCGCTGGATGTTCAACAACGACCGCTACTTTGAAGAAAGCAACGGACTGTATACCGCATACAACCAGTCTAAACGTCTGCTGTACGACCGCTGGAAACAGCCGGGCGACATCACCGACATTCCTCGTCACGGAGTCACTCCTCAGTTCGACGACCGTTTCCTGGAAAATGCTTCCTTCCTGCGTCTGAAGAACGTTACGCTGGCTTATGCCTTCCCGCAGCGCCTGCTGAGCAAGAGCAATTTCTTCAGCTCGGCAAGAATCTACCTGCAGGGACAGAACCTGCTGACGTTTACCGGATTTACAGGTCTTGACCCTGAATCTTCTTCAAACGTATACAAGGCACAGTATCCTATGTCAAGACAGTTTACACTTGGTGTAGAGGTTTCATTTTAATTAATATAGAAAAGAAAAATGATCAAAAAAATAAAGAAATATTTCATATTGTCTGCTATAGCCCTGCTTGCTACTTCCTGCCTCGACAAATATCCGGAAGATGCTATCCAGCAGGACAAGGCCATCAATACTGTAGACGATGCCAACCTGGCTGTAATCGGTATATACGATGCCTTCAAGAGCTCTTATCTGTACTCCGGATACCTGACTCTGCTACCCGACTTGCAGGCCGATTTTGTGTATGCCGTAAACGGATATTCGAATACCTACGGTGATATCTGGCGCTGGAAAGACATCCATCCTACCAACGAACAGGTGGAAGCTGTATACGGCGCACTGTATGGCGTGATCAACCGCTGTAACTTCCTGCTCGACAACGTAGAGAAAGTTAAGAAGTCTATCAAGACCGATGCCGATTACGACCGTCTGGACCAGTACTGCGGAGAGGCTTACTTCGCACGTGCACTGGCTTACTCGGAACTGGTAAAGATGTACTGCAAGCCTTACGAAAGCGATGAGGACGCAGCCAACCAGCTGGGTGTGGTCATCACCGAACACTACAAAGGCAACGAACCGATCGTACGTGCCAATCTGAAGGATTCGTACCAGTTCATTCTGGACGACCTGGACAGAGCAGCCGAACTCCTGAAACTGGAAGACGACTACAGCTCGGCTACCGACGGAGCGCTGTACGACTCTCCTTACTTCAGCGAATATACCGTACATGCCCTGCGCGCACGTATCTCGCTGTACATGAAGCGCTGGGATGATGCCATCAAATATTCATCGAAGGTGATAGACGACGGATATTATGCTCTGTCAAGCTGCAATCAGAATATCTCGTCGGGCGTAAGCTACTATAAATACATGTGGACCAACGACCACGCTACCGAAATCATCTGGAAAGTAGGATTCACCATCAACTCTTACGGAGGTGCACTGGGTATGATCTTCGCCAACTACGACTATCAGACACTGAAACCTGATTATGTACCGGCTTTGTGGGTACTGAACCTGTACGACGCAAACGACCTGCGTGCCACTACCTTCTTCCAGTCGTTTACTACCGGCTACGACCACGGACTGACCTGGCCGCTGCTGATCAAGTATTTCGGAAACGAAGAATTCATGAACGCAAGCATCCGCCACGTCTGCATGCCGAAGGTATTCCGCCTGTCGGAACAGTACCTGATCCGTGCTGAAGCATACGTACAGAAAGGCGACTATGCCAAGGCAGGAAGCGACATCACCACCCTGCGTATGGCACGTTACTCTTCTTACGGAGGTTCTACAGCCTTGTCGAAAGACAATGCCATGGATGTCATCGAACAGGAACGTGTGAAGGAACTGTACATGGAAGGCTTCCGTCTGAACGACCTGAAACGCTGGCACAAAGGCTTCCAGCGCAAGCCGCAGGACCAGTCGCTGAGCAACGGCAGCAGCCTGAAGGTAGAAAAAGACGATCCGCTCTTTGTATGGCCTATCCCGCAGCACGAAATAGAAGCACCGGGAGCCGACATCACACCGAATGAAAGTAATAAATAAGTTAAAAACATACGATAATGAAAAAACTGTTTATTGGTTGTATCGCAGTTATTGCTGTTTTGATGGGGCTCGCCGGATGTAATTCGGAAAGAACTACTTATGAAGGTCCCAATTATCTTATGTTTTCCGATACGCTTTACCGCTATGCCGTACAGGAAACCGGAGAGGTATTCAATGTACCTGTCTCTGCTACTGTTCCTGCCGACTACGACCGTACGTTTGCCGTTGAGGTGGTAGACAGCATCAGCGATGCAGTGGAAGGAAAGCACTACAAACTGTTGTCGAACACTGTTACGATCAAGGCCGGCGAATGTGCTGCCAACGTACAGGTTCAGGGAATCTACGATAACATTGACATCAATGAGTATCTGACTCTCGGACTCCGACTGATTATCCCGAAGGAGGAACAGTGGAGCTTGTATGGCATCGATACGAAAGTCGTTCTGCAAAAGGCATGTCCGTTCGACATCCACACCTTTACGGGATATTGCAAGGTGACTTCCAGCTACTTCGAAGATTATATGCAGAATGTAACCATGCGTCTGATCAAGACAGAGGTAAATCCGGAAAAGGAAAATTCTGTCATTCTGCACGACCTGTATTACAAAGGACATGATATCGTGTTGGATTTCGACCGCAAGAATCCGCTCGAACCGCTGGTGAGCATGGAAGAACAGGTATGTGGAACTACCAGCGAAGCTTTCGGTACCATCTATGGCGACGGTAACCTGCTGATGTATCAGCCTACAATGTATACGTCTTACTACAGCACATGCGAGAAGTTCGTATTCCAGTATGTCACGCTGCATGTCGACGGAGTAGGTACGGTAGGTACTTATGCCAACATCCTGGAATGGATCAGCGATGCGGAAGCCGAAAAATTAATAGAAGAAGGTTATTAATATTTATCAAATGCAATTCATTATGAAAACACTTTATATGAAACCGATTTACCTGCTCATGGTACTGACCATGATGATGGGTTTTACATTTACAGCATGTAGCAGTGACGATCCTGAAGGATCAACAACAGTAGAATTTCCTGCCCTGAAAGAACTTTCGGGAAATGCAGGAGAAACACTGGAACTGTCATTCTCTGCCGGAACAGACTGGACACTGAGCAGCAACAAGGGATGGTGTAAGTTCAAGGACGGCGAATTTACAGAAACGACTCTCTCTGGTAAAGCCGGCTCACAGACAGTACAGATCGTGATTTCTGAATCACAGCTCACCAGCGAAGTTGCCGAACTGACACTGACTATGGGTGGAAAGTCGCAGGTTATCTGCAAGGTTACTTGTCAGGAAAAGCAATATGCCGACCTGGTAGTAACTGATGAAGAAGGAAATGTATACGATGCAGAACATCCGCTGGTTATCAAGGGTAGCGGACTGACAGACAATGCATACGACATCGTGTACACGACTATCAAAGTGGAATCGGAAAAGACGGTCGGTATCCCTGAAAAACCGGACTGGATCAAGGCTCAGGCTTCTACTGAAACTCCGGGAGTATTCCAGCTGACATTCGACAAGGCTTCGGGCATTTCTGTAATCAACTCTTTCAACAATGCAGACGACAAGCTGGTCATCGCTACAAAAGATAAGAAACAGCAGATAGAAATTCCGGTTTCTTACGAAGGATTGAGAGAAAATGTGATTACTTTCAAGGAAACAGACCTGTCGTTCACAAAGAACCACATGACACTGGATCACAACTCTACTTACTTCTCTGTATCCAACTCTATGACAGGAGAAGAAACTACTTACTCGCTGCCGCTTACACTGACTGTAGACCAGGTAAGAAACGGTGAGTTCAGTTACATCATCGGTCGCGTAGATAGAGAAGAAATTTATCCTAACTACTATTCATATACTTACGACTTCGATGCAACGGGTCTGGATAGCTGGGTTAAGGTAAGCATCAACAATAAGAACGTTTCTCTGGATGTTGACAAGCTGACAGGAGATACAGAAAGAGGTGCCATCGTACTGTTGATTTCTAAAGACTTCTGCGACAAGTACAAAGGACACTACAACGATATGCTGCTGGACGAAGAAGGATACTTCAGCTCAACTTATCAGGACAATGTGATGGTTAGCTTCACACAGGTTCCTGAAAAGAAAGTGACCAGCCTCCAGCTCAAGGGTTATGTAATGATGAACGGTACTTTGACTCCGTTCGAAAAGGTACCTGACGATGCAGCCATGATCCGTGACTCAAGCGACCCAATGTTCGAATATGCCGACAAGATGACTCCGAATTTCTGGTATGTATCGGCCGACAAGTCTGTACTTCAGAACGGAAACAAGATCTATCTGGAAGTAGTAGGTGATATTCCTTCAGGTTACAACGTTGGAATCATGAACAACTGGGCTTGGAAAAATACTCAGGCAACCAGCGAAACCATCGACGGCAAGACATACATCGTTGTTTCAGGTCTGCCTACACAGGAACAGATCAACGAACAGCCTGTCATGACCGTAGGTGTAGCTAACTTCGATACGATGGATATTTTAATTGAATGTGGAATTCAAGTTTGGTTATAATTACATAATTGGTTATAATGAATAAACTACAATTTAATATAGTAAAACTACTGTTTGTATCACTCATAGCCGTGTTCTCGGGCATGGCTATGAGCGGATGCTCTGACGATGAAGAAGTGAACCAGAGCCAGTACGGCTATGTTCAGTTCAAGCTCTACAAGGAGGCATCGTACAACAACGGAACAGAAGCTGCCACTCAGAGCGCTGCAACACGTGCTGCGGACGATAGTCTGGGTGAAGCAAAGAAAATTGAGGTGGAAATGCTGTACAACGGTACCAGCATTACACAGACTTTGGTGCTGAATGCTTACAACGATGAAAACGCGGAATACGGACTGCGCAGCGACAAGTTGCAGTTGCTGGTGGGCGACTACAAGATCGTAGGATACAGAATCTACGACAAGCTGGACCAGGTTATCACCGGTATATCGGCCGATGCCGACGAGATGTTTACTGTCGTTCCTTCCGGACTGACAGTAAAAGACCTGACCATCGACGCACAGGCCAGAGGTTCTGTCAAGTTCAAGCTGGAAAAGCAGTTGCCTCAAACACGTGCCAACAGCGAAGGTTATCTGTTCAGCGACATCCAGCTGGCTACTATTCAGGTACAGAACACCTTCAGCCAGGTGACTTACAAGTTCGAAAAGCTGAAAGCCAGATACGAAGAAGAATATGAACTGACAAACCCCGACAGCGAAAACGACAAGTACAAAGATCACGGGGTAGCTTACTGCGACTCTGCCGTATGGTTGCCTGCCGGTGACTATAAGGTGATTTCGTATACTGTATACACCAAACAGGGTGTCACAGAAACCGAACTCGAAACACAGGCTGTCAGCGGTGAAACATTTACCGTAAAAGACAACCAGCTCACCGAGTATGCCATCGTACCGGTACTGGTATCGGAAACAGCCGAAAACATCAAGGACTATCTGGCCCTGAAGGAAATCTGGGACAAGATGGGAGGAAAGAACTGGAGCTACTACGGAGATACTTATCCGCAGGGTGCTAACTGGAACTTCAATAAGGATATCGACATGTGGGGCGACCAGCCGGGAGTAACACTCAACAGCAACGGTCGTGTCACTTCTCTTTCTTTGTCTGGATTCGGTGCGTCGGGCAAACTGCCGGATGCTATCGGACAGCTGACTGAACTGCGTATCCTGGCGCTGGGTTCACACGATGAAACATACGGTGGAACATTGTTCGGTCCCCAAGGCATACAGCCTGACATGAGCGAAGCCAAACGCAACGAAATGCGTATGGACTACAAGAAGCATTTCCTCGACAGAGATGTACGTGCCAACTTGTCGGAAATGTTGCAGTGGACAATAGACAACTATACTTCTCCGAGCAACAAGATCAAGAAGAATAGCCGTATCTCGAAGAAGGATACTCAGATCGGTATATTGACCAACGGCATCACCGGTGTATCGAAGGCTGTCATGCGCCTGAAGAACTTGCAGCAGTTCTACATTGCCAACTCTCCTATCAAGTGCGAAGATATTTGTACCAGCTGGACAGATCCTCAATCGGCGTACGCACAGGAATATGAGAAGGAAAATCTGAGCTGGTCTGACATGACCAACCTGACCGACGTGGAACTTTACAACTGTGTGAACTTGGTTCGTCTGCCGCTCGACATGATCGGTAACTTGCCCGAATTGCAGTTGCTGAACGTTGCCTGCAACCAGAACATCACCGGCGCTCAGCTGAGAGAAGACTGGTCGAAACTGTGCGACATGCCTGCCGGACCAAGACTTCAGATTCTCTACATGGGATACAACAACCTCGAAGAGTTCCCGGATGACGCACAGCTGCACAAGATGGTTAAGTTCAAGATGCTGGACTGTACTACCAACAAGGTACACACCCTGCACTCATTCGGAACGGACATCAAGTTGTCTACCCTGTATCTGGATAACAACAAGATTACTTCTATCCCCGATGACTTCTGTGCATTTACCAACGAGGTAGAAACATTAGGTTTCTCTTACAACGAACTGACTGAGGTTCCGAACATCTTCAACGCGAAGTCTATCTACATCATGAGCAGCGTAGACTTCTCGCACAACAAGATTACCGGATTTGCCGGCGGCGACGATAACTTCAAGGGTATCAACGCATACACGGTTTCACTGTCGTACAACAAGCTGAAGAACTTCCCGAAAGCACTGTTCAAGTCGGGCTCTCCTATCCAGACTCTGGACCTGACAGCCAACGAACTGACCGAAGTGAAGGAAGGCGACATGCAGGGCCCGAACGCTCATCTGCTGCAAACCATCGACTTGCGTTTCAACAAGCTGACCAAGCTGTGCGATGACTTCCGTGCCACAAACATTCCTTACCTGAGCGGTATCGACCTGAGCTATAACTCGTTCTCACAGGTACCTCCTCAGCCGTTGAACTGTAGCGAACTGAAGGCTTTCGCTATCCGCTACCAGCGCAACGAAAAAGGTGAACGTACCCTGCGCGACTGGCCGGTAGGTATTACTCAGTGCCCGAGCCTGGTACAGTTGCAGATTGGTTCGAACGATATTCGTAAAGTGGACGAAACCATGACACCGTACATCTGGATTCTCGACATCAAGGACAATCCGAACATCTCCATCGACCTTTCGGGTGTCTGCTCGGCTATTCAGGCCGGTATGTATTACCTGTTCTACGACAAGACTCAGGATATCCGCGGATGCGACATTTTAGGAATAGAACGATAATTAAAGAACAAAGGAAATATAACTGATTATGAAAATTATAAATCGATTGATACTTGGACTGGCTGTTTTCGCTGGAATCACAACATCGTGTAAGGAAGACGATGACGTGAACATCCCGGGCGGACTCTCGCTCGACGTGGAGGAAATCACGGTGGGACCCGAAAAGTCATTCAAAGAAATTATGGTCAAGGCAGATGTCAACTGGCAGGCCAGCAGCTCTACGCCGTGGATATCTGTATCGCCCGCCAACGGAACAGGAAGCGCAACCTGTGAGCTGAATATCGACTCTACACTGACCTACACGGCACGTACCGCACAGATACGTTTCAGCCCTGCGGGCAATGAGGCGAAAATCCTGAAGGTAACTCAGTTCGGTTTCGGAAAACAGATCATTCTCGACAAGCCGGAAGTGGAACTGGAAAACTCCGACATCGAAGACAACCGTTACTTCGACGTAAACATTTCTACCAACGTGCAGTTTGCCATCGAAGGGGTAGAATATTCGTTTGCCGAAGAAGTGCCGGCCGATGAGAAAGAAGGCATGAGTGCTTCCGATAAAGCCGACTGGCTGACATTGCCGAAAGAAGAAGACTTGAACGTGAACCTCGATCGTGGTTCGCGTCCGCGCTCGGTAAAAGCAAGATTCAAATGGAACATGAACGCCGTACCTTATACTCGTGTGGCTAAAGTCAAGCTGGTACCCAAGAACAGCGAAGACCAGCTGGTAGACAGCGACGGTAATGAGATTGATGCAGTATACCTCACCGTAACTCAGAAACCGGCTATCCGCATCGAAGACAACCGCGCAGGCGACTCTATCTCTATCGTCCTCATCACGCAGAAGGTACAGTGCATGTATTCACTCGACGTGAGCGAGAACATGCGTAACTGGTCCGACGTAACTCTGTGGGAAGAAACCGACGAAGACCTGCCCGAAGCTGCTGCCGTAGGACGTGTCCGTTCGCTTTCTATCGCCATGATCGATACCAAGGAAACATTGCCGCAGGAAATCAAGAACCTGAAGTATCTGGAATCATTCAACATCCAGAGCAATACCAACCGTCAGGATCGTGAAATCGTACTGGGCCCGGAAATCTGTGAATTGAAGCACCTCAAGAAGCTTTCCATCACATCATACGGTCTGGTAGAGCTGCCCGAAGAATTTGTCAAACTGGGAGGAGCTTCCGACAAGAGCTATGTCGGTCTGGAACAGCTCGGACTGGGAAGCAACAACTTCGCTTCGCTGAGCAAGGTAACCAGCATCGTCAACAAGGAAAACTTCCCGAAACTGAAAGTACTGAAGCTGTCGGGATGCAGACGTAACGATACCATGCTCGACATGTCGCAGATGGAAAGCGGATATAAGTGGAAAGGCAAGCACATCGGTATGTATGTAGACCTCGACAAGTCGAGCGACAAGAACGAGTTCATGAAGCTGATGGAATGGGATACCCTCGAACAGTTGCAGTTGTCTTACGGATTCATCGAAGGCGAACTGCCTACCGACGAGGAAATGATGGCCAAGTTCGGAAACTACAGCCAGTATGCCAGCCAGCATCCTGATGCCGACGTCTGCACACTGCTGGCCGATACCTGCCAGTGGCTGAAGACATCCGACAAGGCAGTGACCGTAAAATACGATGGCGGCGAGTTCTCGGTAAAAGGTACCGACGTACCGTGCGTACTTCCTAACACCAAGGTGTTCTACATCAACCTGAACTTCCTGACAGGCAAGCTGCCTAACTGGATTATCTTCCATCCGTACCTGATCGACTGGTATCCGGAATCGATGGTGTTCCAGCAGGAAGGAGGAAAGAACTCAGACGGCGTAGAAGTTGGATTCAACGAGGTTCCTATGGACTTCGACTATTTCTACGGAAAACAGGCCAACGACCCGAATGCCGCATTCCCGAAATATTTCGGAAAATATGTACTTGAGGAAGAAACATCAGGAGAATAACACGTAATTTTAATACTTAAACTAGAATGAAGAAAAGATATATATATATTGCTACACTTGCTTTGTTTCTGGGTGCATGTTCGGACAACGAGCTGGAACAGACTTATACTTCGGAACAAAATACAGAAATATATATACCGGCTGATGCTCAGCCCGGAGAACTCATTATCAAATTCAAACCGGAGATGGAAGATATTCTTGACCAGGCTATGACTCGTGCGTCAAGAAGCGGAGCGGCGATGACCCGCTCCGGCATCCCCTCTACCGATGAAGTGCTCGACATACTGGGCGGATACCATTTCGAACGTGTATTCCCGGTAGACAGCAAGAACGAGGCTCGTACCCGTGCGGCAGGACTGCACCTGTGGTATCTGGTGAAATTCGACGAGAACGTCGACCTGCACGAGGCTGCACGCCAGTTGTCGAAACTGGGTGACATCAGCCACGTTCAGTGCAACCACCGCATCAAGAAGGCATACAACTCGGATGAGAAGCGGGTATATGTCAGCGAAAACGCACTGAACCAGACTCGGTCTACCTTCGCTGCGATGCAGAACACTCCCAACGACCCGGGTTTCCCCTTCCAGTGGAACTACAACAATACCGGTGACTATGCCTTCGAAAACCAGAATGTGGACATCAATCCGCTGTATACGGCAGAAGCTACTCCGGGATGCGACGTGAACTGCCTGAATGCATGGGAGAAATGTACAGGCGATCCTTCCATCATCGTGGCTGTGCTCGATGAAGGTGTGATGTATACACATCCCGACCTGAAAGACAATATCTGGGTAAACGAAAGTGAAACGTTGGGCAGCAAGAAAGATGCCGACGGAAACGGCTACAAGGGCGACAAGTACGGCTATAACTTCGTAACCGATTCTGGTGATATCACCTGGAACGACGTAAACGATACCGGACACGGTACACACGTTGCCGGAATCATTGCAGCCGTAAACAACAACGGACAGGGTGTCTGCGGTATCGCAGGTGGTTCGGGCAAGCAGGACGGTGTGAAAATCATGTCACTACAGGTATTTGCCGGAAACTCGGGCGTAACACTCGACATGGAGGCTAAAGCCATCAAGTATGCGGCCGACAACGGTGCTGTCATCATCCAGTGCAGCTGGGGTTACAACTCTGGTCTGGCAAACCCGATGGACGGATATACTCCGGGCCCGGCAACCGAAAAGGAATGGGAAGAAGCCTATCCGCTGGAAAAGGAAGCACTCGACTACTTTATCAACAATGCCGGTTCGCCTAACGGTGTAATCGACGGAGGTCTGGCTATCTTTGCTGCCGGCAACGAGTATGCTGCTGTTCCGGGTTATCCGGGTGCTTACTCCAAGTGTATCAGCGTAGCAGGTACGGCTGCCGACTTCACTCCGGCATCTTATACCAACTACGGTCCGGAAGTAGCTATCAGTGCTCCGGGCGGCGACCTGGAATATTACGGTAGAATCGGCGAAAGCGATGAAGAATATTTCGACTCTTCTTTCACGCTTGCCGATGCGCAGGGTTCTATCCTGTCTACCCTCATCCGCAACGGACAGCCTGCTTACGGATACATGGACGGTACTTCCATGGCTTGTCCGCACGTATCGGGCGTAGCGGCTCTGGGACTGTCGTATGCCGTAAAACTGAGAAAGCACTTCAAGGCGCATGAGTACATCGAACTGTTGAAGGAATCATCGCAGGAAATGTACACCGGCTACACAGGCAACAAGATTTACCACATGAACCACAACATTGCCGGAACAGCCATCACCAAGATGTCTTTGCCTTCATACAAGGACAAGATGGGTGCCGGACTGGTAAATGCAGGCAACTTGTTGAACGAAATCGAAGGCAACGGCTCGGGAATGATCGTACCGAACGTATACGTAGGTCTTGAGAAGGCTGAGTCAATCGACCTGGCACGCTATTTCGTAAACGGTGAATCGCTGACTTACACTTGTACCATGGCCGATACTTCCATCGCTACGGCAAGCGTAAACGGTACGGTTCTGACTGTAACCGGTGTCAAGGCAGGTATTACCAAGCTGACAGTAAGCACAAGCAACGGAAAATCGCAGACTGTAACGGTTACCGTTCGCAAGGGAGCAAACGACAACGGTTGGATGTAATCATAAGGTAATTCATTAATGAAACTATTCGAATCGATCAGATTAACGATACTGAGTGCACTGATGTGCTGCCCCGGGCTGCTGATGGCCCAGGGCGCGCATCCGCTCACCCGTCAGGAGATAGACTCGCTGCTCAATCCCTCGCTGCTGAAGGGAGCGGATAAGCTGCTGGAGTTTGAACGGACGGTAATCAATCTTGGCGAAATGACGGAAGACGATGCACCCGTTACGGTGAAGTTCGCTTTCCGGAATGCCGGTACACAGCCGGTAGTCATTACCAAGATACATACCGACTGCGGATGTACCGCTGCCCAGACAGACAAGTTGCAGATACAGCCGGGAGAAAAAGGTTCCATCAGCGTAACCTATACGCCCAAGAACCACCCGGGAACCATCGATGCCAACACGTTTGTATACTCTTCTCTCTCAGACAAACAGCCGCTGGCAAAACTGGTGCTGCTGGGCAATGTACAGCTGGGCGGTGACGAATGGAGCCGCTATCCGTACGCCATGGGCAAACTGAGACTGAAACAGAACAAGGTGACATTCCGGATCGCCGCCGGAGGAAACGGCAGACAGACGGAAAGAATCCTGTGCGGCAACAGCGGCACGACAGACCTGAAGCTATCCGTCATGAACCTGCCTCGCTATGCGACATTCAAGACGGAACCCGAAGTCATCAAGCCGGGACAGGAAGCCGACATCGTGATAAGTATCGACGCTTCGAAGATGACCGGAAAGACCAAAAGTTTCAAGGCTCCCCTGATTCTCGACGGAGTGACAGGACGGCCAAGCGACCGCACCCTCACTCTGGAAGTTAATTTAACCGATAAGTAAATAGTAAAAAACAACAGATAGCATGATGAAAAAGAAAATAGTAAACATATTGATGTTGCTGGTCATTTCGCTGATGACTTTCTCTTGTAGCGAAGACGAAGTGGTGACCGAACAGCCGCTCGAAGTGAATCCCATCACGATGCAGGGAACATGGAAACTGGCAGAACTGAACGGCGAACAGTTGCCGGAAGATTTCTATATCTACGTGGTGTTCGACCGCAAAGGAAACTTTGAAATGTACCAGAAGCACGACAGCATGTATCCGCGCTACATCACCGGTACTTATTCTATCGAAAAGGATGCCCACTACGGATACATCCTTAGCGGAGAATACGACTACGAAAACGGCGACTGGAACAACAAATATGTCGTAACCGATCTGCTGGAATCCGGTTCAATGATATGGACTGTAAAAGACGGCGATGAGGTTTCGAAATATGTACGCGTAGACGAGGTACCTGAGGAAATAATCAAGGCTGCCAAGGTAGACGAGGACGAAGAATAATAGCTCTCTAATCTCCTGATAACGGATACCAATATATCCCCCGAAAGTCTTTTGAAAAGGGACTTTCGAGGGATTTTTTATTCTGCAAAACGAGCCTGCTCGCGTGCATACCCAATCACGAACGATTGTCAGGTGGCACGAACATAAACGGTATTATGAGAAAACTTCTTTGTATAAACAGAGAATATGAAGGCCCCAAAGCTGTTAGAACGCGACAATACGAGAGCCAACGGTATTGAAGTCACAACCTCATAGATACCAAGCAAGACTAACTCCCTGATGGGGCAATATAAAAAACAAAGGGACTATATACACACTCCATTTTTGTCCAGTTTGAAATCAGAAGGGGGCGTAAAGACAAAGAAAAGAGTCGTATCATCGCTCTCAAACAGAGCTTGATACGACTCTTCTCCATGTCTTTATAGTGATATCTGTAACTTGTTATCTATACAAATAACGCTTATTCCATTTTCAGTTTCAGGGAACGGTCGTCCGGTCCTTTCGGATGGATAACCTTTTCCAGACGTACATCGAACACCAGCGCTGAGTATGCGGGAATCTCACCACTAGCTACCGAACCATATCCTAATGATGCTGGAATATACAACTCAACGTGCTGTCCTTCCTTCATTTGCATCAAGGCAGTAGTCCAACCTACAATCACACCCGAAACGGCAAAACTTCTCGGTTCACTGACTTCAGCATTCCAGTTACCAGAGAAACTTTGATCGAATACCGTACCATTGATCAGTTTTCCACGATAGTGCACAGCCACGGTATCGGTACCCAAAGGAGAAATGCCCAGCGGTTCGATATCATCTTGCGGGAAAAGCTTCATATACACATAGTCATTCTTTCCCGGCGTATAAGTCTGATAACCCAATCCCTCTGAGGCCTCTGTCTGTATCTTGTAATTAAGGATCCTCAACCAGTTTTCTCCAGCGGGAGGATTCGCACAGATAGAAGCTATGGAGTCGATATACGCATCGTTGCGCACCGCCCAGTCACTATACGGATCAGCTACCTGCGTATCCTTACTACAGGAAGTAATCCCTATGCTCAGCGAGAAGAAGATACCCAACAAATATAAGATGTTCTTATTCATGTACATGCTATATTAGATTATTCTAATGTTTTCAGCAGACTAGTAATGCTAACCTTGTCGGCAATGATATTATTCAAGTCGGCAATAGCCACACGTTCCTGTTCCATGGTATCACGGTTACGCAGTGTTACGCAGTTATCTTCCAAAGTCTGATGATCGATAGTGATACAGTACGGAGTACCGATGGCATCCTGACGACGGTAACGTTTACCGATACTGTCTTTTTCGTCGTACTGGCAGTGGAAATGGAACTTCAGGTCGTTCATGATTTCACGAGCCTTTTCAGGCAGCCCGTCTTTCTTTACCAGCGGCATGATAGCCAGTTTCACCGGAGCCAGTGCAGCAGGCAATTTCAGTACAACACGACTTTCGCCATTTTCCAATTTTTCTTCGCAATAAGAAGCACACATCACGCTCAGGAACATACGGTCTACACCGATAGATGTTTCGATAACGTACGGAGTATACGATTCGTTGATTTCCGGATCGAAGTACTTGATGCTCTTGCCAGAGAATTTCTCGTGCTGGCTCAAGTCGAAGTTTGTACGGCTGTGGATACCTTCCACTTCCTTGAATCCGAATGGCATCAGGAACTCGATGTCGGTAGCAGCGTTAGCGTAGTGAGCCAGTTTTTCGTGATCGTGGAAACGATAGTGATCGTCGCCAAAGCCCAGTGCCTTGTGCCATTTCAGACGAGTCTCTTTCCATTTCTTGAACCATTCGAGTTCGGTACCCGGTTTTACGAAGAACTGCATTTCCATCTGTTCGAACTCACGCATACGGAAGATGAACTGACGGGCAACGATTTCGTTACGGAAAGCCTTACCGATCTGTGCGATACCGAAAGGAATCTTCATACGACCGGTCTTCTGTACGTTCAGGTAGTTTACGAAAATACCCTGAGCAGTTTCCGGACGGAGGTATACCTTCATAGAACCTTCGGCAGTAGAACCCATTTCGGTAGAGAACATCAGATTGAACTGACGGACTTCGGTCCAGTTCTTGGTACCCGAAATCGGACAAACGATTTCTTCGTCGAGGATAATCTGACGCAGTTCGTTCAAGTCTGGTCCGGCATTCATAGCCTTTGTATAGCGTTCGTGCAATGCGTCGCGTTTAGCCTGATGCTCCAATACACGCGGGTTTGTGCTGCGGAACTGAGCCTCATCAAAAGCATCGCCGAATTTCTTGGCAGCCTTGGCTACTTCCTTGTTGATTTTCTCGTCGTATTTGGCAATCTGATCTTCAATCAGCACATCGGCACGGTAACGTTTCTTCGAGTCGCGGTTGTCGATCAACGGGTCGTTGAACGCATCTACGTGTCCCGAAGCCTTCCAGATGGTAGGATGCATGAAGATAGCCGAGTCAAGTCCCACGATATTTTCATGGAGCAACACCATGCTCTGCCACCAGTACTGTTTGATATTGTTTTTCAGTTCCACACCCATCTGACCGTAATCGTATACAGCTCCCAGTCCATCGTAAATTTCACTTGAGGGAAATACGAAACCATACTCTTTACAGTGTGAAACAATTTTTTTGAAAACGTCTTCTTGTGCCATTTTTCTTTCTTATTTTGATATTTCTTATTTTACATTCTCTTACATAGTAGGGCACAAAGATAGATATTTATAAGCAAAAAAGAAGAATCGCTGTATTAATTTATCTTATGAATAGGTGGAATCTGTAAGGAAAGATGGTTATTTTTTTCTACTTTTGCATCAGATTGAACGAAAAGCAATGAACACGAAAGACAAATTTACGTTAATGACTACCGCTCCGATACCCAGACTTATCGGATCACTCGCCATACCTACCATCATCAGCATGCTGGTAACTTCGTTTTACGTTATGGCAGATACTTACTTCGTAGGAAAAATCAATACGCAGTCTACTGCCGCGGTCGGCATTTCGTTCTCCATCATGGCCATCATACAGGCATTCGGGTTCTTCTTTGGCCACGGCTCGGGCAACTACATCTCGCGCAAGCTGGGTGCACAGGACTACGAGAATGCAGAAAAGATGGCCTCAACCGGATTCTTCTACGCCTTCATGGCAGGCGCGCTGATAGCCCTCTTCGGGCATCTGTTCCTTACGGAAATCTGTATCGCCCTGGGGTCTACCCCCACTATCCTGCCCTATGCGGAGAAATACCTGGGCATCGTTCTGCTGGGAGCTCCGTTCATGGCCTCCTCGCTCGTACTGAACAACCAGATGCGTTTTCAGGGAAACGCGGTGTATGCCATGGTAGGCATCATCATCGGGGCGGTGCTGAACATCGGGCTCGACCCGTTGCTCATCTTTGTGTTCGACATGGGCATATCGGGAGCCGCGTGGGCCACATTGACCAGCCAGATATGCAGTTTCACGGTACTGCTCATCATGGACAGCCGGGGTACGAACATCCGCATCCGTTTCAAGAATTTTACTCCGAAGGCTTCCTTCCTAAAGGAAATCGTCTTCGGCGGAAGTCCCTCGCTCTGCCGTCAGGGACTGGCCAGCCTGTCGACCATCCTGCTGAACGTAGCAGCCGGAGTCTACGGCGACGCAGCCATTGCGGGTATGTCTATCGTAACCCGTATCTGCATGTTCATCAACTCCTTCCTCATCGGTTTCGGACAAGGATTCCAGCCGGTATGCGGCTTCAACTACGGCGCCGGACTGTTCCACCGTGTGCGTGAGGGATTCTGGTTCTGCGTAAAGACGGGAGCCGTCTTTTTGTTCGTCTGTGCCGTCATCGGTTACATCTTCTCGCCCGAAATCGTATCGTGGTTCCGCGACGACCCGCACGTCATCGAAACCGGAACACGCGCCCTGCGCTGGCAGCTCATTACCCTGCCGCTGGGAGCCTGGGTTATCTTGTGCAACATGATGCTTCAGACCATCCGCAAGCCGGTACGCGCCGTTACCCTGTCGTCGGCACGACAAGGGCTGTTCTTCATCCCGTTCATTCTGATTCTCCCCCATTTCTTAGGATTGCAGGGTGTGGAGATGTGTCAGGCAGTGTCCGACCTCTGTTCGTTCCTGATTGCCATTCCGCTGACAGTTCCCGTGCTGAATGAAATGAAAAAATAAGCCTTTTTCCGGAAAAAGATGCCGGAGAAGAAACGGAAATTTGTACAAAAGAAAATCACGTTTGTACAAAACAAAAAAAGATTTGTACAAATTCCGGGGAAAGCGTGCCCGAACGGTCACTAAATGATGCCGGGAAAATCTCCTTAGAACGTCCTTTGCCGGGAAGCGTTTCCCCAATAATTTCTACAAAAATCGGACGGACAGGCAAGAAAAACCGGCTTATCCATAGGTTCAATCCCGCTTTTCGGACACTCGGATGCGGGTTTATTTTAAACAATATAGTAAATAGGAACATTTTTTTTCGTATTTTTGTCTGTTGTTTTTCCACTAAATCACTTATATGAGCGAAGATACTTTCGAAAAAGACGATATCCAATCAAGCGATAAAGAAGCACATTCTGACTATAAGCCCGTCGATCAGGACAACGAGGCCGTGAAGCATCAGTTGAGCGGCATGTACCAGAACTGGTTTCTGGACTATGCCTCGTATGTGATACTGGAACGTGCGGTTCCTCACATCAACGATGGACTGAAACCCGTACAGCGACGCATCCTGCACTCCATGAAGCGGCTGGACGACGGACGGTACAACAAGGTTGCAAACATTGTAGGACATACCATGCAGTTCCACCCGCACGGCGATGCCTCCATCGGCGACGCACTGGTGCAGCTGGGACAGAAGGACCTGCTCATCGACTGCCAGGGTAACTGGGGTAATATCCTTACCGGCGACGATGCCGCGGCTCCCCGATACATCGAGGCACGTCTTTCCAAGTTCGCCCTCGACGTGGTGTTCAACCCGAAAACGACCGAATGGCAGGCTTCTTACGACGGACGAAACCGTGAACCGGTGACGCTGCCCGTCAAGTTCCCGCTCCTGCTGGCTCAGGGTGTGGAAGGTATCGCCGTAGGTCTTTCATCCAAGATATTGCCGCACAACTTCAACGAGCTGTGCGACGCTGCCATCGCCTACCTGCACGGGGAGGAGTTCCATCTCTATCCCGATTTTCAGACGGGAGGCTCCATCGACGTATCGCGCTACAACGACGGCGAACGCGGCGGTGTGGTACGTGTGCGTGCCAAGATTTCGAAGATAGACAACAAGACGCTCTGTATCAGTGAAATTCCGTACGGAAAAACAACATCCTCGCTGATAGAATCTATTCTGAAAGCTATCGAGAAGGGCAAAATCAAGGTGCGGAAGGTGGACGACAATACCGCCGATAAAGTGGAGATTCTGGTACATCTGGCTCCGGGCGTTTCGTCAGACAAGACGCTGGATGCGCTGTATGCCTTTACCGACTGCGAGGTGAACATCTCGCCCAACTGCTGTGTCATCGACAACAAGAAACCGCATTTCCTTTCGGTCAGTGCGGTGCTCCGCAAGTCGGTAGACAATACGCTGTCGCTGCTGCGTCAGGAGCTGAACATCCAGCGCAACGAAACACTGGAAACGCTGCACTTCGCCTCGCTGGAGAAGATTTTCATCGAGGAACGTATCTACAAGGACAAGCAGTTTGAGCAGGCGGAGAACATGGATGCTGCCTGTGAACACATCGACGAGCGACTGACTCCTTTCTACCCGCAGTTTGTACGTGAGGTGACCAAGGAGGATATTCTCAAGCTCATGGAGATCAAGATGGCGCGCATCCTGAAGTTCAACAAGGACAAGGCGGACGAGTTCATCGCCAAGCTGAAAGCCGACATCGAAGAGATAGACAACCATCTGGCACACATCACCGAATATACCATCGACTGGTACATGCGGCTCAAGGAGAAGTACGGCAAGAATTTCCCGCGACGTACGGAGATACGCAACTTCGATACCATTGTGGCAACCAAGGTGGCGGAAGCCAACGAAAAACTGTATATCAACCGCGAGGAAGGATTCATCGGTACGGGACTGAAGAAGGACGAGTATATCTGCAACTGTTCCGACATCGACGATGTGATTATCTTCTACAAGGATGGAAAATATAAGATTGTGCGTGTGTCCGACAAGCTGTTTGTGGGCAAGAACATCCTCTACGTGAACATCTTCAAGAAGAACGACAAGCGTACCATCTACAACGTGATTTACCGCGACGGAAAAGAGGGATTCCACTACATCAAGCGTTTCAACGTGACTTCGATGATCCGCGACCGTGAATACGACGTGACGCAGGGTACTCCCGGCTCGAAAATCGTGTATTTCACCGCCAACCCGAACGGAGAAGCAGAAGTCATCAAGGTGACGCTCCGTCCGAATCCGCGCATCAAGAAACTGATATTCGAGAAAGATTTCAGTACCATCAACATCAAGGGACGCCAGTCGATGGGTAACCTGCTGACCAAGTACGAGGTACACAAAATCAGCCTGAAACAGCGCGGCGGCTCTACACTGGGTGGCAGAAAGGTATGGTTCGACCATGATGTGCTGCGTCTGAACTACGACGGACGCGGACAGTATCTGGGTGAATTCCAGAGCGGAGAAAGCATTCTGGTGGTACACAAGAACGGAGAATTCTATACGACCGACTTCGACCTGAACAACCATTACGATGCCGACATCCAGTTCATCGAGAAATTCAATGCCGACAAGGTATGGACGGCTGTACTCTACGATGCCGACCAGCAGAACTATCCGTACCTGAAACGGTTTACCTTCGAGCAGACCTCGAAACGGCAGAATTATCTGGGCGAAAACAAGCATAATCAGCTTGTCCTGCTGTCGAGCGAGGCTTATCCGCGTCTGCAAGTCGTATTCGGCGGTCACGACAGCTTCAGGGAACCACTGATTGTGGAAGCCAGCGACTTTGTGGGTGTGAAGAGCTTCAAGGCCAAAGGCAAGCGTCTGACAACCTTTACCGTAGACCACATAGAGGAACTGGAACCTACCCGAAAGCCGGAACCGCAGGAGGAAACCGTCGAAACGGATGCTCCGGAAACGGAAAACGATACGACGGACGAAGACAACGAACAAATGACTTTATTCTAAAACCGGAACCATGAAACAGAAGTTTATCATGCTGCTCATCGCCCTGGGGACTTTCTTGTCTGTCGGCGCACAGGAAGACAGTCTGCGTGCCACACGGTACGTCATGCGGTCTACCCTGTTCGGCGTAGGACACAGCAACATATTCGAAACGTATCTTTCTCCGCTGGAATATACGGGAACCGAGGTACGCTTCCTGCACGAAAGCATGCGCATGACACGCCTGCTGGGAGGCAAGGTTTCCGGACAGAGCCTGATTCAGGTGAATGCTTCGTACAACAAGAATATCTCTCAGACGGCCGAGATGTATGCCGGGCTGGTGAACTGGAGCTATGCCCTGCACTATCAGTTCCGCATGAACGACGACAAGCTGAAAATCCTGGTCGGACCGATGCTCGACCTGAACGGAGGGGTGGTTTACAACCGGCGTAACTCCAACAATCCCGCTCAGGCAAAGGCTTACGGCGGACTGGGAGCATCGGGTATGCTTATTTATAAGTTCCGCATTGCACGCTATCCGCTTACGGTACGCTATCAGGCCAATCTTCCGCTGCTGGGCGTCATGTTCTCACCCGAATACGGTGAATCGTACTACGAGATTTTTTCTTTAGGCAACGGCGGACGGAACGTGGTGTTCACTTCGCTGCACAACAACCCATCGCTGCGGCAGATGGTGACGCTGGACTTTCCGATACACAACGTAACGATGCGCGTGGGCTATGTATGCGACATCCAGCAGTCGAAGGTGAACAACCTGAAAAGCCACACCTACTCGCACGACTTCATGATAGGTTTCGTACGCAACCTGTATCTGCTGCGCGGAAAGAACCGCATCAGCATGCCACTTAAAGTAACTCCCTTTTAGCTTATGAAACGACTTGCACACATATTATATACGGTGCTGACCGGACTGCTGGTTTTCTCTTCCTGCATACGGGAGGACATCTCCGGCAATACGCCCGAAGATAATTTCGAGGCGCTGTGGAAAATCATCGACAAACAGTATTGTTTCCTCGACTATAAAAATCAGGAATACGGACTCGACTGGAACGAGGTGCACGAGCGCTATGCACGCCGCATCACGCCGGACATGACGTGGGAGAATCTCTTCGAGGTCCTCTCGGATATGGTAAACGAACTGCACGACGGACATGTGAATCTTTCCAGCTCGCTGGCTACCTCGCAGTACCGCGAATGGTTCGACAGTTACCCGCGTAACTTCAGCGACAGCATCCAGAGCATTTATTTGGGAAAGGATTATACCAACTCTTCAGGACTGACATACAGCATTCTGGAGAACAACATCGGCTACATCTACTGCTCCAGCTTCTCCAACGGGATAGGCGACGGCAATCTGGACCAGACCCTGAACAAGCTAGCTATCTGCGACGGCCTGATTATCGACGTGCGCAACAACGGCGGAGGCAACCTGACCACGGCACAGAAGCTGGCGGCACGGTTTACCAATGAGAAAGTCCTCGTGGGCTACATGTGTCACAAGACTGGTCCCGGACACAATGACTTTTCGGACCCGAAACCGGTGTATGTGGAACCCTCGAACGGTATACGCTGGCAGAAAAAGGTTGTGGTTCTCACCAACCGTCGTTCGTACAGCGCGACAAACGACTTTGTGAACAGCATGAACCAGTTTCCGAATGTCACAATCGTAGGCGACAAGACGGGAGGCGGCTCGGGACTTCCATTCAGTTCCGAAATCCCCAACGGCTGGTCTATCCGTTTCTCCGCCAGTCCGATGTTCGACCCGAACATGAACCAGCTGGAATTCGGCATCGACCCTGATGTGAAGGTGGACATGAAAAGCGAGGATATGCAGCGAGGAAAGGATACCATTATCGAAACAGCTTGCGAAATCCTAAAGAAATAGGTCTGATATTTTGCTTTTTCAAAAAAATAGTATATCTTTGCACACGCAAAAAGGGAACATTCCGTATGTTCTACTTGCGCCTGTGGCGTAATTGGTAGCCGCGCCAGACTTAGGATCTGGTGCCGCGAGGCGTGTAGGTTCGAGTCCTATCAGGCGCACACTCACCTTATTTTCAGTTTTCGATATAATAAGAAAGCTTCTTCCAATTGATTAATTTCCAGCAAGTTACAATCTTTCAAAGAAATAGAAAATGTTTCTTTCTGGAAATTCATGTTTTAAAAGGCTCAAAAAGGCGAATAAATTTGCCTAAAAATTTGCCTCGGCATATCTGATTATGAACCTAACAACAAAGGACATTATGTTTTTAGGAAATTTAACAATCAGATTTGGTATTCACAACGACCAATTAAAAGTTTATGTAAGAGATTCAAAAACCAAAAAAGAAAAAAACAAATCACTTTCTTTTTTCTGGAAGAACAACTCCTACCAGATTCAAACAGATTTGTCTTATTTTGAAAAAGGTACTTTCAGGACAACAATAGAAACGACTGGAAGAAACCGCAAAAAAACAAGTAGTATTGAGATTCCAACCGCTAAAGAAGATAACAAGCGACTGGAAGAACTGAAACGTCAACTTGAATACATCATTGCAAACAACCTCAAAGAAAATGCGACTCCAGACGATGTATTTAAGACTTATGCTTTAGCCCTTAATGTAGAAGCGAAAAAAGAAGTTACATTGCTAGAATTTGCTATTACTTTTCGTGAACTTTGGAAGAACAATCAAGTAAATATCAAATATTCCCAAGAAAGCGGTAACTATGTTATTTATGATAAACTCATACACAAGTTACAAGGCAAATACAAAGGAAAAAATGCAGATTGGGCAAATGAAGTGAAATACTTTGCAAATTTGCCTATTTCCAATATTACCAACAAAGATTATGAAAACTGGGCAAAATTCATTATTAAGTATAAATTAGGATTCCGTGATTCAGTAAACGCTTTTCGTGCTGCTGCCTATTACTATAATCGTGTTATCCTAAAGAACCACAACTACAAATTAAATTCAGTCAAAGAATATACCCCCAACAAACCTAAAGATACTGGAGTTAAAACACTGACAAACAAACAACTGAAACAACTAAAGGACTTTAACGTCAATTTGATTTGCCCTCAAATGACACCAGAAAAGAAACGATCAATGATAGATGCTTTATTGCTTACTTATGGACTTGTATCTCGCCCAATAGACATTTTATCTATGCGAATTGAAGACATACAAAGAACTCCAAATAACCAAAAACAACTTGAGTGGAATTACTGCCCACAAAAACTAATTAATCGTGCAACTGCAACCCCTACACTGATTAATAATGATACGCTTAATATAATACTCAAATACAAAGGAAATAGGACTAGCGGTTATTTGCTGCCTTTTTCATGCAATCTGGAAGAAGGAACACTACAAACAAGAAAAGTACCTACTAATCGTGTTGCGACTAAAATAGGTAAATTCTTTCAAGAAATTGCCAAATATCATAATTGGGACATTAAACCAATCATGTACACAATGCGACACACCGCAATTACAGAATTAATAAAAAAGGGTGTGCCTATTACCCAAATTGCAGCTATTGCCCACACATCTACCAAACAGATACTAAATACTTATGCAGACCGAATAAACCTTTCACGCTCTGCCGATATGAATTGTTTGAATATCTAACCTAATATTAACCACTAAAAAAAAACGACTGGAAAAACACAAAATTTCCAGTCGTTTATTTGTCTAAACATTAACATTATGATTGGAAGAGGGAAAATCCGTATTGAATCATCTTTAGTTAGAAACGCTACCCGAGTAGCCGTTTATCTGCCAAAAAAACAAAAACACAAATGGTTTTGTCTGACTCAAATAATGCAAATGTTCTTATCTCTGATTATGAACAATTTGTAGACTGGCTTGTTTAAATAAGAACAAACGCCGGTTATACACAACGGAAATTGGCAGAAAAAACAGGCATAACCCATGTTACTATTGCCAATATTGAGTCTAAAAAGAATGTGGTTACAATTGATTATTTTTTCAAAATCATAGAAGCATTAGGCTATGTTTTAAATATAAAAAAGATATGACACTGTGTATAAAATCTAAATATTTGAAAGCCCTTTTATGGGGGGTAGGAGTAATTTTGACTGTGTTTGTTATGATGATTATAGTGGATATTATATCCGAGGTGGGTCTGGGTAATGTGTTGACTTTTCTTTTTATGTGGTTTGTAAGCTGTAATATTGTTTATTCTGTAGGAGAGCGCAACAATATGCCTGGAATGGGGTTATTTTTCGTAATCATAGTTTTAATCATAGGCTGCATTATTGTTGGAAACGCAGTCTATGATTCTATAATGCGGTATTTAGCTTTCTTTTTTAATTAAATTCTTTTTGGAGCTGTTGAACTCTATATCTGTGTTCCAGCTCTTCATCTTCTTTAGCTTTTTCCTCATTTGTCAGATCACTGCTATAAATTAGCATTCTACACATTTGTAAGTCGGATGGTGATTCTAATATTCTTGATCTCCAAGGATATTTTTGACTACGTGACCACTCTTCTTGACTTTTTATGTACTCTTCGGAAAGCTTCATCTCTTTTTGGTATATATACCAAACATAGCCTCCAAAAGCGATAACAACAATTGCTAAGGTTAGCAACAAGATTTTTTTGCGATTTTTCATAATTTAGTTTTTTATGTTGGTTGCACAAATATACAGTATTTATACATAAGCAGAATGTTATAGCATGAAAAAAATAAATGTATTTCAAATAGAGGTTGTTCCATCTGCCAAACAACAAACATTGCAAGCGTTTTTCCAATATTTTAAATTAAGTGGATTGTTTTTTGATAGAAGACGTAATGAAATATATAACATTACGGATCTACCCAAAAAGATACTAAATAGAAGAACTGGGAAAACATCCTAAAAACGATTTTAAAGCCCTTATAGACGATTTTAGAAAATCTGTAGGAATAAATACTCATCACCTCATTAAAGACGAACATAAAGCCTAAAAAGAGCAATAAAGCCTCAACACCAGACTAATAAACCAGTGTTGAGGCTTTTCTTATAGTTTCCGTTTCCGCTTCTTACCTTTGGACTTATGGTAATTCCAGTATAAAAACCTAAATAACCGCTTTTCATCCAGAAAGCTATGTTTCTGGAGTATTAACAGATATTCTAAAGGTACGTTAGATATTTCGGATAAAATTTCAAGTGTACGTCTGTTTAGTTTTGGATTCCGTTTCATTTGGATGCACTATTGGTAAATTGTGTGTATTTATGTATGTGATTAAGATTCCTATTGCGTCTGCCTCATCGTCTGCATCGGGCTTTTCCAGCTTGTAGCCTAGTTTATTTGTAACAGCATTAATCATTCGCTTTTTACATTCCTCCCTCGTTTTCTTTTTTTCTTTTTCTTGTTTGGAAAACGACATTAATACACTGGGAATCATCTTTTGTTTTATTGTTATTGGATTGATAAATATAACTGGAAGATTCCTTTCAAAGCTAACAATCAATAAAGCTGCTTTCATTCCGGCAAGCTCTTCAAATGCGTTATCCCTTAGTTTACTTGTATCTCTGAAAATATCCTCCGCAACCAGCATTGTTATTTTGTGCTTTTCTATCATTTCATCCAGCCAGCATTTATAAGAGAAAATTTTGTAGCCCTCTAAATCCACAGGGTCGTATGAAAATATCTTTGTCCCATGTTCTACTATTTCTCCAGTCTTATAAATTGCCCAACCAGTTTTTCTTGCAGCATCCAAAGCTAAAATTGTGCTTTGCTCTGTTGTTATTACTTTATTTTTATATTTTATATTTTGTATATTCATCGGTATGTTTATAATAATATCTAGGAATACAACTTTAATTAATATATATAAAAGAGGCTTAGAAACAGATAACTAATAAACAGCTCATATTCTGCATATTACATATCATACAAAACCTTTCTTATAGTGACGATTTATCACAGATACGTGATGATTCATTACCATAAAACCTTTCTTATAGTGACGATTCATCACAGATACGTGATGATTCATCACCATAAAACATCCTATTCGTAAATATGTGATAAAAAATGAACGATTGTTATTTGTTCTAGTTTCTCAAAATTAACCTTATACTTTGCAGCCGATTTTCTGCTTGATTTTTGTGTTCTTTCTATCCAGCCACCATTTACTAGTACTTTGATGCTGCGTGAAACATTTTCTCTAGGAATATTCAAATATTTTTCTAATAGATATGTGTTTATTTCTATTTCTTTTACTCCTGATTCACCAGACATAAATGTTTTATTTGCAGACATAAAAATAAGATACAATAAAATGGTCATAATATTTTTTGAATTTGGCAATTCATAGGATAATGCTCCTAGAAGATGAATAGGCACACGTGCTACATAATTTCCAGTTTCACTTGTATTAAATTCCAAAGGATTAAATCTAACTTTACTCATTCAAACAAACCTTTTAGTTTTTCTTCATTGATACGGAAAACAAATTTTCTTGCATCCGTTCTTTCAATTGCTAGATAGCCTTTCTTTTCAAGCATTTCAAAATGATAACATACATTTCTATGAGCCATACCAAGTTTCTTTGCTATTTCCCGATATGGAACATGTTCAATTTGATAGCCATAATTTTCTATCACACTAAATAGAAAGGCCAAATTACTTGTTGTTAACTGGGAATCTAAAATTCCTTTGAGTTTTAAATTATTCATAAAAAATTATTTTAAGTTTTTCTATGAATAGTAATGTTTAGTGTAAAAGGTTTATACAAGCAAATTATTTTCTCACAAAAATCAGGACTGGAAAAATTACTCCGACAATATATCTGGCATCCGCACCCAAAGAACACCCCACCCCATTATTTTTATTATATGGTGTACCAACTGGAAAAGCCTCATCTTATATTCACTCATAAAATTGCAGAAAATTATCTCCAGTAACCACGCTTACAGATACCTACAAGGCACATTTTAAAATCTACAACAAAAAAAATCAACCATTAAAAACACACATATCAATCTATATATCAGCAACTTACATCAAAAGCACCAAAAACACCCTAAAAATATCTCATATAGAAAAAAATTGTATCGCATATATACATAGAAACCAGACCTACAGACATTCATTCAAGTTACGACATATTACGACAATTTGCCTTTTATCATATTGATAGGCAAATTTCATTTTCAATGCTTATTCCAGTTGTTACAACCATTTTTAACCAAAAGCAAAAAAATCACTCTAAATTTTATCTTTCATTCTCAAACATTTCTATATTTGCACCAGATTATTAACCCCACGTTCATTGAAGATTTGCCAAAAAATTTGCCTTTTCCAGCAAATAAAATCTATAACACGCTGGAATACAAAGAAATATAAGTAAAAGTAGTGCGACCTATCAGGCGCACATCTTTCAAGACATTAACGACAAAACCCGGCTTAAACGGTAAGTTTAGCCGGGTTTTTTATTGTCCTAAAGGCACTTTGCATAATTATCCACAAAAAAAAGGTGCCATATTCGGTGACATGAACGTCAATCTGAAGTTTACCCATTCCCAAATACAAAAGAAATAGAAGTACATCCAATCGTTTCAACTCCTCTAAAAAAACGACAAACAGCAACCAGTAGACATAATATGAGCTGCACCAAACTTTATTAAGTCATGGCACAGCTCATTTGCTTGCAGTTAAAACAATCAAGTTTCCAAGTCAAAACTCATTCTTTCCTGAATGTGAGGTTTGACAGAGTTACCTTTCGATTCTTTTCGCTATCGTCCATCATTTTCAGAAAGAGCATTGTAATACTGACTCTTTCTTTTGACAGACGCCGAACGACCTGAAACTTACTTCAGCTGAAAAGCTACCTTCGACTTGATATCGGTAGCCGAAGCAGCTACAAGAGCTTCGAATTTACCCGGCTCGGCAACCCATGTATGCTGCTTATCGTCGAAATAACTCAGGCTGGACTTATCGATGGTAAACGTAACCGACTTCGTTTCACCCGGAGCCAGCTGAATCTTACGGAAACCTTTCAGCTCTTTTACCGGACGAGCTACAGAACTCTTGACATCGCGTACATACAGCTGAACCACTTCAGCACCTGCCACAGAACCTGTATTTGTTACCGGAACGGTTACATGGATACTATCCGACGCGGACAGTTCGTTACGATCTAAAGTAGCCTTACCATACGAGAAACTGGTGTAGCTCAGTCCATGTCCAAACGGGAACAGCGGCTGGAGTTTTTCCTTGTCGCTCCAACGGTAACCGACGAAAATACCTTCCTTGTAAGTGATATCCCAAATATTCTCAGAAGCACGTTTCACACCGGGATAAGCATCCAGACGATGACAGCCTACATTCTCCAGAGAAGTGGGGAAAGTAAACGGCAGACGGCCCGACGGATTTACATCGCCGACGATAACGGCTGCCAGTGCATTGCCTGCTTCGCTGCCAAGGAACCATCCCTGAATGATACCCGGAACCTCATCAACCCACGGCATGGCTACCGCATTTCCTGAGATATTGACCACAACCAGGTTCTTATTGGCCTTCGCAAGAGCTTCAATCACCTTATCCTGTCCGTAAGGCAGACCTAAAGCCTGACGGTCGGAATCCTCACAGTCCTGACCCGCACTCTTGTTCAAGCCTCCAAAGAAGATGACATAATCGCAAGAACGAGCTACATCGACAGCTTCTGCCAGCAGTTCTTCGGCAGAACGACTGTCGGAAAGATCCTGACCTGTTACGACTCCATTGTATTCACCACTGGCATCTCCTACATAACCACGGGCATATACCACTTCGGCCTGACCGGCAAGACGATGACGAAGTCCATCAAGTGGAGAAATTTCGTATTTTACTTTCAGTGAAGAACTTCCACCTCCTACAGTCATCATCTTGATGGCATTCTCACCAATCACAGCTACCTTCTTCACCTTATTCAAGTCGAGCGGAAGCACATTGTTACGATTCTGGAGCAATACGATACCCTCTTCCGCAATGTGGCGGGAAGCATCAAAATGTTCCGGACTACCGATAGAACCGAACGGACGATTACGGTCCATTGTCGTACGGAAAATAAGACGAAGTACCCGGCGAACCTTGTCATCCAGTTCGGCAGTACCTACTTTACCCGATTTGATACGCTGAAGATAAGGATATGCAAGATAATAATTGTCGTAAGCATTGCTGGTACCACTGGAAAGTCCGTTCGTCCAACTGCCGAACTCCAGATCAAGTCCGTTAGAGATAGCCTCATCGGTATCATGAGCTCCACCCCAGTCGCTCACCACAACACCGTCGAATCCCCATTCGCCTTTCAAGATATCGTTCAGCAAATATTCATTGTGACAGCAATGCTGGTTCTTGTACAAATTATAAGATCCCATGATGCTCCAGGCATGTCCTTCCTGAACAGCCGCCTTAAAGGCAGGAAGATAAATCTCGTAAAGCGCACGGTCGTCGACTATAACATTCGATGTATGACGATTTATTTCGTTGTTGTTCAATGCAAAATGTTTTACGCAAGCAGCTACTCCATTGCTCTGGACCCCACGTACATAAGGTACCACCATCTTACTCGACAGATAAGGATCTTCGCCCATATACTCGAAGTTACGCCCGTTCAGCGGCGTACGATAGATGTTCACACCCGGTCCCAGCAAAATAGACTTATTACGATAACGGGCCTCTTCACCGATGCTTTTGCCATAAAGCAGCGCCATGTCCGGATTCCACGTTGCCGCCAGACAAGTCAAGGCAGGGAAAGCCACACAAGAGTCGTTGGTCCATCCTGCCTGATCCCATTCATCCCACAGCACTTCGGGACGGATACCGTGAGGGCCGTCCGTACACCAGACTTCCGGAATGCCCAAACGGGGTACTCCCGGACTGCTGAACTTAGACTGAGCATGGATCATAGCTATTTTTTCTTGCAGAGTCATACGTGAGAGAGCATCCTCCACACGTGATTCTATAGGTTGATTACCATCAAGATAAACGGGCAGCTGCTGTGCTTGCACAGAGAATAAAGCAAGTCCGGCAAAACATGCCAGCGCCATTTTTTTTACAAATTCGTTTTTCATAATATTAAAATCATAGTTACAACATATCTTAACTTACTTAGCGTCTTCTATTCAAACAACATCTTTGAACATCAATCGCTTTAAAGAGTGTCTATCTCTATCTAAAAATAAATGTCCGGAAAACCATCCAACTACCATTTCTTACCAATGATAATGGATAGAACTTAATGATGGAACTTGAATATATTGAGCGACCCCAAAATGCCAATCGACGCAGCCATGAATAAACTATCTGCTAAACTATAAACAAAGATATAACCTTTGTAGCTAATAACACGATATAAAATTTATTTATATTGTTTGAAGAACTAAATTATCCTCTCTTCATAAGAGTCCAAAACTGAGTATATCGTCTAAAACTCCATTTAACTCCATTTGTTAAACCTAAATTTCAAAGGTATCCTATGAAGAGAACCAGCATCGTCAAGCCTCATTTTTCTGTCTGCTCCTCGGGCCAGTTCACAAGATAAAGTACTTCCGTAGCACGGGTAAAGGCGGTATACAGCCAACGGTAATAATCGGGGGTAAGCATCTCCTCCGTCATATAGCCCTGATCGACAAATACACGCTGCCACTGGCCACCCTGTGCCTTATGACACGTTACGGCATAGGCGTATTTCACCTGAAGTGCATTATACCACGTATCCTCCTTTATTTTTTTCATCCGTTCACGCTTTACAGTAATGTCACCGTAATCTTCCTGCACAGCCTGAAACAACCTGTTACTTTCCTCTCGTGTGAGAGCAGGGGCATCCGAGTGCAAGGTATCCAGCAGAATCTTTACATCGAGCTCCAAGTCGTTGTAATCGGGGAAGCATAAGGTGACATCGGCAAAACGGAAACCATACATTTCGTGCGTGCGACGTACCCGACGTACTACGGCAATATCTCCATTGGCTATGAAATCCATTTCCTTGCAGTCCGCCCCCCAGTAATAATTGTTCTTGGCCACCATCAGCAAATCGCCGGTATTCAGTTCATCCTCCCTATATAATATGGTATTACGTATTCCCTTATTATACAGATTGGCACGCTTGTTCGAGCGGCAGATAATCATTGTTTCATCCATGCCTGCCTTGTCATAACACTCATTGATGGTATCAATCAGCTCTCCTCCGGAGATGATCCGGATATCGGGGAAACCATCCGCCTTGATCCGAGGCAACGAAAAATACTCTTCCTCAGCTATATATTGCCTGAGCGATGTCGCATTATACAAAATGCCGGAATCCTGTTCCTGACGGACAACCTGTGTCAGGCAATGTTCCGTTACCTCCAGTCCGTAGCCTTCCAGCATGGAAGCCGACAAAGCGGGACTTTCCTCCTCGCCTACAGGAGGCAACTGCGCCGTGTCGCCTATCAGCATCAGCCGGCAGCCCTGTCCGGCATACACATAGTGTATCAGATCGTCCAGCAGGCGGCCCGTACCGAACATTCCTCCCGAAAGCCCCTCGTTGGCAATCATCGATGCCTCGTCGACGATGAACAGTGTATGCTGGTGCAGGTTCGCGTTCATTACAAAATTATCCAACTCGTTGGAAAATGTCCGCTGCCGATAAATCTTACGGTGAATGGTATAGGCCGGATGGCCCGCATAGTGTGAAAAGACCTTTGCCGCACGCCCGGTAGGAGCCAGCAGCACGCACTTCTGTTTCAGTTGGTCGAGCGTCTTGACCAACGCACTGATTAAAGTGGTTTTACCTGTACCTGCATAGCCTTTTAAAAGGAAAATAGCATCGGTTTTCGGGGAAAACAAAAAATTTACAAAAGATTCGATAGTAATTTCTTGCTCACCTGTTGGTTTATAGAAAAAATTTCGTTTAATTTGCTGCGATAAATCATTATTTAACATAAATATCTAATAAAAAGTTCAGATAACTTTAACGTGGTTCAAGTTATTTATTTTATTTTTGCGCTACGAATATAAACTAAAAAAACAAATATTATCATGAAAACAGTTATTAATCTTGTGTTAGCTGCCTGCGCTATTGTTTTGGTATACATTTGCTACGGTAGTATTATGGGTCCTATCAACTTTGACAAAGAGAAAAAAATCCGTGAAGATGCTATCATCGCACGCTTAATTGATATTCGTAAAGCTCAGCAGGAATATCGTACAGTACACGCTGGTGCATACACTGCAAGCTTCGATACTTTGATCAATTTCGTAAAAACAGCCAAACTGCCGTTCATCATGAAAGTGGGTGCCTTGACAGACGACCAGCTGAACAACGGTATGACTGAAAAGAAAGCAATGGAACTTATTAACAAGGCTAAGAAGAGCGGTAACTGGAGTGAAGTAGAAAAAGCTGGTTTGCAGAACTTCCGTCGTGATACTATGTGGGTAGCCGTTATGGATACTATCTTTGCTAAAGGATTCAATCCTGATTCTCTGGCATTCGTTCCTTACGGAAACGGAGCTAAATTTGAAATGGCTATCCGTAAAGATACTACAAAATCGGGTGCTCCTCTGAACTTGTTCCAGGCTCAGGTTTCTTATGATGTATATCTGAAAGACTTGGATAAACAACAGCTGATCAACTTGAAAGATACTCAGGAAAAATTGGGTAAATACTGTGGTCTGAGAGTTGGTGATATTGAACAGCCTAATAACAACGCTGGTAACTGGGAATAATTCATTTATGACCAACGGGAATATTGATTTTACAAAATCAAACCAATATACATTATCCATCCGTCTGAGTACGGATGGATTTTCTTTTTCTGTCTATAATCCTCTGGAAGAATGTGACTTCTATTTCCAGACGTATCCCGTCAACACACAGCAGTCGATGGCTGCAAATGTTAAGGCCTTTCTGGCACAGACCGAGGAACTGAAATATACTTACCGACAGACAAACATCCTCATCCATACCTCTCGTTATACTTCCGTTCCGCTGGAACTGTTTGAAGACGAGCAGATGGAAACAATCTTCTATCAGAACTTCCGAAAGCAGAACAATGAAATCATCTTATGCAACGTACTGGGGAAAAGTAATCTGGTAGTTTTGTTCCCGATAGACAAACTGACGCATCTGTTCTTGTCTGAGCAGTTTCCCAATGCACGCTTCTTCTCTACCATCAGCCCGCAGATTGAGTACCTTACCAGCCGGAGCAAGCTGGGCAACAGCAACAAACTGTATGCTAACATACATACCAGCAGCATGGATGTATTCGCCCTCGACAAAGGACGACTACAACTAGCCAACTCGTACGCCGTAAATAATGCGGGAGACTGTGCATATTATCTGCTGAACATCTGGAAACAACTGGCTTACGATCAGGAGCACGACGAGCTTCATCTGACGGGAGATAACATAGCCTACCGGCAGCAACTCCCAGAACAACTGAAACCGTATCTCCGGCGAATATTTATTATTAATCCGCAAGCGGACTTCAATACGTCGCATACAGCACGCATAGAAGACATCCCGTTTGACATTCAATCTTTACTAATATGCGAGTAATCAGTGGCATTTATAAACGCCGTCGCTTCGACGTACCTCATACATTCAAGGCACGCCCGACGACAGATTTTGCAAAAGAAAATCTTTTCAATGTACTGACCAATTATATCGATTTTGAAGGTATCACGGCTCTGGACCTTTTTGCTGGAACAGGAAGCATCAGCATCGAACTGGTTTCGCGCGGATGCGATCGTGTCATCTCTGTGGAAAAGGATCCTCAACACCATGCTTTTATCTGTAAAGTCATGAATGAGGTAAAAACGGATAAATGCCTTCCTCTGAAAGGAGATGTGTTCAGATACATGGAACGGTGCAACGAACAGTTCGATTTCATCTTTGCCGATCCGCCGTATGCCTTAAAAGAATTGGCTACAATCCCCGATAAAATCTTTGAGCATCATCTGCTCAAGCCAGACGGAATCTTCGTTCTGGAGCACGGAAAAGACCAAAATTTCGAGAATCATCCGCACTTTACCGAGCATCGGCATTACGGAAGTGTGAATTTCTCTTTCTTCCGCTAAATATGCTCCGCAGTTTGTCGGGTAATATGTCCCGCCAAAGGCTGTAAGAATAGAAGAAATTATCGGATATCCGAAAAATAAGGGATAGCAAAATAAAAAAAGAAATATAAATGATCTTGCCAGAAACGCTATTATGAAGTACGGCAGGATCATTTTTTATGCCTGACACTTGTTTCACGAAACAGCTAGAGCAACGGAGCAAGCAGACGAACGACAGATTCCATCACCTTATTTTTCCACGAGCGCTGTGACCATATCTTACGCGACAATTGCAAGCAAGATTTCTGGTCTGACAAGAAAACCTCCTTCAGCTGCTTTATGGTTGCCTTGTCGTAAAAGAATACATTAGCCTCGAAGTTATGTTCAAAACTGCGGAAATCCATGTTTGTAGAACCTACTGAGGCAAACTCGTCATCGGATACCCACAACTTGGAATGCAAGAATCCTTTACGGTACAAATAGACTTTTACACCCGCTTTCATCAGTTCGTCCAGATATGAGAGTGATCCTTCATGCGTGAGAAACGTATCGGCCCGTTTGGGAAGCATAATACGTACATCGACTCCAGCCAGTGCCGCTATCTGAAAGGCTGCCATCACTTCTTCAGCAGGCAAAAAATAAGGAGTTTCTACGTAAAAGTAATGTCTGGCACTGCATACGGCTTTCATTAATCCCTGCATCATGTCGTGCCATTCTCCCACAGGATCGGATGTCACCACCTGTGCAACGGCAGTTCCTCTATCGGGTATCTTAGGATAATATTCGGCGGACGTAAGTAAAGTACGTTCCACGACGTACCAGTCGGTCAGGAATGAGCTTTGCAGGCCGTATACTCCCTTTCCTTCTATGCGCACATGGGTATCTCTCCAGATACCCCATGAAACCCCTTTAACATACCTTTCTGCGATATTCATTCCTCCGATAAATCCAACCCGACCGTCAATAACAGCTATCTTGCGATGGTTACGATAATTAACCTTACTCGTAAAACGTGGAAAACGGACCTTCAGGAAACTCTGCACCTCGATACCTTCGCATAGCATCTGGTCATAAAACAACGAATCGACCTTCCAGCATCCCACATCATCATACAGCAAACGTACTTTCACTCCCTGACGTGCCTTATCTATCAACAAATCACGCAACAAACGACCAACAGCGTCATCTTCGAATATATAAAACTGCAAATGAATATGATGGTGTGCCAGACTGATTTCATGCATCAGTGCCTGCAACATGGAATATCCGTCGGTATAAATATCTACAGTATTCCCCTCAAAGGCCCAGGCATCATTGACACGAGAAAAAAAAGACATCAAATGACTTGTACCAGCTTTTTCCACTAATCGCTCCTGAGCCTGATATTCAGCCACCGGACGTTTATTCAGACGAGAATACCCTTTACGGCTGATCAGACGTTCCTTTCGAGTGTTTCTGCCAAAGAAAAAATAAAAAGCGAGTCCAATAATCGGAAGAAAAAAAAGTACCAGGATCCACGCCATGGTCTTCACTGGATTACGGTTATCCAAAATGACGATAAATATTGTTGCTAATATTACGCCAAAATACAGTACGTTAAATACTGCCGAAAACAGTTCGTTGATAACTATTGTATCCATAAGACATCGGTTTAAAGCAAAAATACAAGAAATTCTATGGAAAAGCAAGTTCAGTAATCGACCTTTTTATGCACACGCTTACATTTCTTCTACAACGGTAACCTACACACACCGAATATCGCTTTGCACATATATTGTCAGGTTAAAACAAACCCTAACAGAAGAAGTATCAATCTGAGTTCTAACAGCCTTACACAAACATTATAAAGCTAAATTTCGCAGTTCAGAAAAGTCATAAAAAGCCTTTTCTGTTCCGATAGCTAATATTATGTCTAAGTAACAAACATCACAGGTTCTTACACTGATCCGTCTTTTTACGTTAATTCCTGAATAAAGAACTTTCTTTCAAAGTTTAGGGAAATAAAGAATAAAGCATTCTTATTGTTCAGACCTGCTAAAATGCATACTTAATCGACGAATCCCTCAGGTTTTCACTTTGATCCATCATTAACTTTTTTGAAAAGCATTCCACAAACGCTGCATCTGAGTCCTTCAATGCAAAAATAAAGAGCTTCCGTTCACAGGTCAGAGGAGTAAAGGATAAGGCCTTCTTTTTGTTCAGGCTGCCTAAAATTTATGCCCGACCAAGAATCTCCCCCAGGCTGTACCCTGGTTACAGGAATTCTCACGCAAATGAAAAGTTATGCTAGCGAGCGCACGCCTAAAGCCGACTTATCAGCCATTCCGATATAAAGAGTATCCACACTCCCGCTATCGGAGCGTCCTGTCGCATACGGGCAGGCACAAAAAAGATTCCAAGAAACAAATTCTATCAGATTGTTTAATCGAGTATGTCCCTGTGTCAGCCCGTCGCGTCCGGGCATAAAAAAAGGTCCCGCAGCGTCGTTGCTGCAG
>ERZ779981.145-NODE-145-length-41704-cov-5.69442_pt1 | contig 41704 bp, 21 predicted proteins | sample MGYA00511182_ERZ779981 | MGnify/ENA primary metagenome ERZ779981 (study PRJEB29588, sample SAMEA2149539) | human gut metagenome | biome: human gut; feature: human-associated habitat; material: faeces | place: Denmark | collected 2008/2010 ... | reverse complement strand
ATTATAGAGAAATGAAACGAGATGCCCCAGATTGTGAAACGGTTCAAAACGTTAGAAAATTGGCAAAAAGACGTGCAGAATCTGAGAAACAAAGCATTAATTATCCGATGGAATGAAAGTTTGTGTCGGATTAAAACTTCGTAAATTCGGTGAACCCTGAGATGGGAATACCGAGCCAAGCTAAGGGTTAACAACCTTAGAAGGTGTAGAGACTAGGTGTTGGAACTTAAAATTAAGAATATAATACACCCACGAAAACGGAGAAAACATTTGTAATTTTAAATTTATTTGCATACCTTTGTGTGTTGGAAATTTAAAATTTAAAATTATGGAAACAAAAATTTGTAATCATTGTCATAGAGAACTTCCAATTGAGGAATTTGGTAAAAATCCAGGAAGTAAAGATGGTCATATTAATATATGTAAACGCTGTAATAGTAAAAATTGCAGAACCCCAGATAAATTAGTATGCCCAGTATGTAATAAAGAATTAGACTACTTCTACTTTGATATTTCTAAGAAATCTAAGACTGGAAGAGTATGGTGTTGTAAAAATTGTTATTCTAATTTAACAATTACCTCTGATATTAGAACTGTACGTCGTAAATATGATGAGGAGTTCAAAACTAGAGTTAATAAAACCAAACGTGAAAGTCGATTACGAAATTATGTACATGCAATGTGAAAAGCTGCAAAAACGCGTGCAGAAAGTAGAGGATTAGAGTTTAACATTGAAGAGTCAGATATTATTATTCCAGAAACATGTCCTATTTTAGAATGTCCTATTAAATTCGGAACAAAAGAGGATTATAATTATAGTCCCTCTCTTGACAGAATAGATAATAGTAAAGGATACGTCAAAGGCAATATTATGGTAATTAGTAAAAAGGCAAATACAATGAAAAACTCTGCTTCTTTGGAAGAGTTACAAAAGTTTTGTAAAAATGTTTTAAGATATAGTCCGAACTATGCCAAAAATGAAGGTATAGATTTAGAGAATAAAGAGTCTCTAAGGTAACAATGTTGACAAGCTGCTGGGGCACTATGTTTCAAATATGCATCCATTTTCTTATTTAGATATTTACAGGAACATGATTTACTGTTCAAAGTAAAGTATTGTATTCCTGTACACGATGAAATTAATTTAGAGGCCCCTGCAGAAATTGCAGAAGAGATTGGGAAAGTATTAGTTGAATGTATGGAAAAAGCTGGAGCAGTTTTCTGTAAAAGAGCTAAATTAAGTGCAGATTTAACTATTGGGGATTATTGGATACACGAATAATATAAATTAATGAAGATGCTATATTTTCTTGGCATCTTCATTAATTTTAATAAAATAAAATACTATGCTAAAATTAATAAAGTTTGGAGCTTCTTGGTGTGGACCTTGCCGTTCTTTAGTGCCTATTCTTGAAGAGCTCAAAAGTAGGATAATAATAGAAGACATCGATGTAGATGAAGTAGATCCTGTTGTACTTACAAATTATAAGATTAGAAATATTCCAGTATTAATTATTACTAAAGATAATGTAGAAGTTTGGCGTCATGTTGGTAGTATTTCTAAGGCAGAACTTGAAAATAAACTTAAAGAATATGAGACTAATTAAACCATCTATAGAAATACTTGAACAAGAACCTGGAATTCAAGGAATTTATAAACAAATAGAAAAAGCTGGACGCACTTGTTATAAATCTGAAAATCTAATAACAGAAGACTCTGCAGAGAAATTTGTTAATATGATTAAAGATCGGCAGCATACCGCAATGCTTGAACATGGCACAGTTTATTTACATATAAATTGACCCTATAGAAGCCCTTCTCCTTTAATTAAATACAGTATAAATCCATATAGTATAACAAAATATGTAGATAATACATATGATATTTATGTCACTACAAATTATCGGGTTCTATATGAAAATAATTGGCTTAATGATCTTCAATATCTCTGTGAACCTACAGAATATCATGAAAAGAGAATTACTGTAAAATTTATATGTGATAGAGGCGTTTCCCATAAAAAATTTGTGGCCTAATGTAGTAATACATTAAGGAAAAACTCAGTGAATTGCTGGAAAGCTAAATTTATTAGATTATTTAAAAATTTATTAGTATATTTGTAATGTGATAAATTTAATAAACATAATTATGAATATAGGTGATAAATTTAATGATTGAACTGTGATTGATAATAAATCAATAAATCGTAACGGAGCTACTATGTATTTGTGTAGATGTAAATGTGGTAAAGAACAATACGTTCAGAGCTCTGGATTAAAGTGTGGGAAAAGTAAAATGTGCAAGGACTGTAGCCGATTAGCTCGAAGAGCTGTTGTGTGTATAGGTAAAAAATATAAATCTTATACTGTACTTTCTGGCCCATACCAAAGAAATAGTCAATTAGTGTACTTAGTACAATGTGAGTGTGGCAATGAACATTATATGCCTGCCTCTCAAATATTAGATTCTGAAAAGTATTTTAAATGTAAAAGGTGTGCTTCTGGCAAAATTGTTTCAAATTTCAGAGAAGGCTTTTTAAACACATTTAAGAGAAGTGCTAAAGCAAGAGGAATAATTTATTCAGAAGAATTAACACCTGAATATTTGTATAATCTCTTAAAAACTCAGAATTTTAAATGTGCATTATCTGGATATGATTTACTTCCTAATGGTACATTAGATGATACTAAACAAAATCTAGATCTATCTTTAGATAGAATAGATTCTAGTAAAGGGTATGAAATCGGAAATGTTCAATGAGTAACTAAATATATTAATTGAGCTAAAAATGACTTATCTCAAAAAGATTTTATTGATTTATGTATAGCAGTAGCTAATAAACATGCTAATCAGCAGCTAAGCCAACCTTTAACAAAGTTGGAAAGTTCAGAGACTATCTAATGAAACTAATTACTAAGGAGGGGGAAGGTAGCCCCGCGTACACACTACGGAATAGTGGCGAGATTTGAGTTCGAGTCTCAACTTAGTAGCTTAGAATATAATTTAGACACGAGTGCTGAGCATCCAGAAATGGATGATGATATAGTCCGATACTCTAAGGAAACTTAGAGACACTTAGGATAAAGAGCCTAAGTATTAACAGATGGAATTTGTTCGCCACAGAGTATTTAGTTTTGCTCAGGAGAGCACAAGATATTGTAACTACTCTAAGGATAAGTTTGATAAGGAGATAACCTATATTATTCCTCCTTGGATGGATATTCCTGTTGGGTCTTATACAGACTCATTTCTTATAAATAAGAGAAATGGGGAGAAGATCCAAGGTATAGAGCATATTGAGTCTGGTTCAACCTGGAATGTTTCAGTTACTTCTGAGGGAAGATTTCTCATAGGATTGTTATGGGATGAGAGATACTATATGGACTTGCTAAGTACCTATAATTGGACTCCTCAACAGGCAAGAGCTATACTTCCTAATTCTCTTAAAACAGAGTTAGTTATGACTGGAACTGTTGAACAGTGGAAAGGATTTTTCAAACTTCGTTGTGATTCTGCTGCACACCCTCAAGCAAGAGAACTAGCTATTCCTTTAAAAGAAGAATTTAAGCAATTACATTATATAAATGACTAGATTAGAATTTTCAGAAATGTATCCCTACGCTGTAGATGGTTCCAGAAGAAGTGCAATTTTTGGAGAAAAGAGAGCACTTCTTGTTAAAATTTTACAGCAAGGATCCCCAATATATCAAGATACTTTTTATTATGGTCATGCAGAAAAATCAGACCATTTTAAGGAAGTAACAGTTGATGATATTGACAATATAGCTGGATGGAGAGATTGCCATTATTACACTCTATATACAGATAGACAAGGTAATAGTGCTTGGATTTTATCAGGAGGAAGATACGATTAATATGGAGATAAATAAATATGGATCTGATTAAAGCTTGTAAACAACTTGTAGTTAAAGATCCTTTTTATGGTTTATTTCTATTATCTTTAAATAAATATTATTCTAAAGATGATGCAACAGCATGAGTTACAAGAAACGGGATTAACTATGAATTATGTGTTAATCCCGATTTTTGAAATACTTTAACTGATGATGAGCAATTAGGAGTATTAAAACATGAGCTATTGCATATTGCATTTAAACATTTGTTAATGCAAGAATCTTTTAATGATAAAGAAGTATTCAATATTGCCGCTGACGCAGAAGTAAATCAATATATTGATGTTCTTCCAAAAGATGCTATTGATATCAAAGATATTGATCCTATGCTTCCTCCGAAAGCAGGAACCAAATACTATTATGAATACCTTTATAAAGATAAGAAAGACTCTTCTGGGGGGCCGAAAAACCATAATCATTGAAAGGATTTTTCTGATTTATCAGACGCAGAAAAAACTTTAATTAACAATCAAACTGACCACATTGTAAAACAGGTTGCAACTCAAGTAATTAAATCTAGAGGAACTATTCCTTCCGAGCTAAAAGCATATGTGGATAAATTGTTTAAAATAAAACCTTCTATATTTAACTGGAAGGCCTATTTTAGACGACTTTTAGGATTTGCTATTGATGTCTTTGTAAAAAAGACACATCGCAAAGTATCTAAACGGTTTGAGGGAGCTGCGGGTATTAAACTAAAACATAAACATGATATTTTAGTTGCTATTGATACCTCTGGTTCTGTTAGTACTAAGGAGTTAAAAGATTTTATTAGTGAGATTTATCACATCTGGAAAGCTGGGGCAGGTGTTGATGTAATTGAGTGCGACGCTAGAATACATAGGATATATCCATTCAAAGGGACTTTTGATGGTACATTCACTGGTAGAGGAGGTACAGACTTCAAACCTGTTATTGACTACTACAATCAATGTAGAAAACAATACTCTACTTTAGTATTCTTTACAGATGGCTATGCACCTACAGATACTTTTAAAGTAATGAAGCAGATGATCTGGGTAATTACCTCTAATGGTAATAGAAATAATCATTATCCAGGTTACAGTATGTTTATCTCATCTGATAATGGAGCTGAATAAAGTTAATTTAGAAGAATTTAAAACTATATTTCAATATATTATTGAGAATAACAAACGTTTAGTGGAAGTTGGAAAAATTCCCACTGCAATCTCATTGGAAGCCGATTCAGGAATTGGAAAGACTTCTACAATTTTACAAATAGCTGAAGAACTGAATATGGGATTCATCAAATTGAATCTTTCTCAGTGTGAAGAATTGGGTGACCTAATTGGATTCCCCATAAAAGAATATTATGTATGTTCTGATGAAGGTGAATGTCAATGAGTTTCAAGTGATTTGCTGGCATACTATCTTCAAAATGGATACAAGGTTCAGAACTTAACTCGAATGTCTTATGCGCCCCCTACGTGGATGCCGAAAGAGGATAATGAAAATGGATGTATACTTCTTCTTGATGACTATTCAAGAGCACTTCCTATGTTCTTGCAGGCAACTATGGAGCTTATTGATAGAGGTGAATATATTTCTTGGAAACTTCCAAAGAACTGTACTATAGTATTAACTTCTAATCCTGATAATGGAGACTATAATGTTAGTACTATGGATAATGCTCAGAAAACTCGATATATTAACTTTGAAATTGATTTTGATGTTAATGTATGGGCACGTTGGGCTGAAACTGACAAATTAGATTCCAGAGCTATTAACTTTGCATTATTATATCCTGAAATATTTGAAAAAGAGGGAAATGTGCAGAAGATTAATCCAAGAAGTTATGTTACCTTCTGTAATGCTATTTCTGGTTTAAAGGATTGGAGCACCTCAGCAAATCTAGCAATGATTCTTAATATTGCTAAAGGATGTTTTACATCTAAAGAAAATATTGTTGGAAACTTATTTACTACGTTTATTGCTAATAAACTGGATAAGCTAATTGCTCCTAAAGATATGCTGTTTGAACCTTGGGATACTGTAAAAACTAAAATTAAAAGTTGTGTATATGATAGTAATGGATATCGTCCAGATATAGCTTCTGTATTATCTACACGATTACTTAATTATAGTCTTTTATATTTCGGAGAAAAGGGAGCTAAAACGGAAGTAGTTCAAGATCGATTACTTGAATTTATCAATTCTCCTGAACCTTTACTAACTGAAGACTTATTGTTTCATTTAATTAAGACGATTACTACAAAGTTTTCAGGAAGAGCAAATAAGTTAATTATGAATCCTAAAATCAGAGCTAAAATTTTATAATATGAAATTAAACGGAATTAATATTGCATTTCTCATTCCTTATAGGAGAAATAGTGGGTCAGCAAATTTATGTAAATGGTCTTCATATCATTCAGAAAATATACATTTTTCAGTTAGAACTTCAATGGTGCTACATACCCCTGAAGAAGTAAATACTGCGCTAACTAATAAACTTACAGATCTATCGGATGTAACTAAGCTATATTTTGACTCTAGTTCAACCTATCCACGGTTCAAAATTAGGGATACAAAATTTCAAAGAGTTATTAAGGTAGCAAGATGTGATGCTGCTATAATTCCAGATTCTCTTAACTATTATCCTAGTAGTGGAGAGTATTATTTATTTGAATATGTTAAAGAGGATCAAACTAAAATAATTTATAGTATTTGTCCAAAATTGTTTAAAGATAGTGATTCATTTATTTATAATGATGTTTGCTCTCAGGGAACAGACTTTATAGATGGCGTCAAAACTATAAATACCTTACCTAAAGGTTCCACTTTGATTTACAGTGGAAAGTTAGTATTTTGTGATGAAACCTATGTAGAAACAATTAATAACATAGTTTCTGTATATCCAAAATATGCAAAAGAAAGTACTCTAGATAAACTTGTTAATGGAACTTTAGAAAAATTTACTGAAGAAAGCATCTTATCATTAAATGATATGTTGGCATCAACTGATGAAACTACAGTAGAGCTTGGGTTAAAAGTTTTGCAGGGAATGAATGTTACAGAAAGTCCTGCCACCGTAACATGTTTATTGTATGGAAACTATGGTAATATAGCAAAAAATAAGGCAATGGGAACAATAGGAGTATCTCAAGTTTTTAACTCTTTGAAGATTGACACAAGATACATCTCGTATGATTCCATTTCTGCTCTTGCTCAAGCTCTAGAATTAAATACATGGAAAACTGCAACTTCAGATGACAAGTCCTTAGCATGTATCCTTTGTAGAAGTATTATTACAAATTTTTACAAAGAAAAGGATAAAGAGGTTATGGACAAACTTTATCGATTACCTTTCAAAATCAAAACATATGTCGACTAGGAATATTTTATGTATAGCTGGTTTAAAGGGGAGTGGTAAGGATGAGAGTGCTAAAATGCTTCAATTTTGTTTGAATTCTCCAAGATGAATGCAAACATATTGAATGTATAAACATTGTAATATCTTTACAGAGGGAAAGTTTAAGATTTGTAGATTTGCTGATACTTTAAAATGTCTTCTTTCAACACTCCTTAATGTTAGTGTTGAAAGATTTGAAGATAGACAATTTAAAGAGAACTATTACGTAGATTTCAGTACTTTAACAATTCATCATAAGAATTTTGTAGAAAGAGAAAAAATTCTAGTAGATAATAAGTTTTCAAAGTTAGCCAAGGATCTTAATCCTTCTTTAACTGAAGATTACTGACTTTCTATTAGGCAGGTTTTGCAATACTTTGGAACTGAAATAATGAGATATTATTTTGGGGATAAATTATGGATTTTAACTACATATGAGCAAGAGTGCAAAAATATGATTATCTCAGATCTGCGATTCCAGATTGAATTTGAAGAATCAAAGAAACGAGGAGGGAAAGTTATTTATATCCATAGACCAGAGTGTAAGGCAGGCTCCCATGCCTCAGAAAGAGAGCTTTTAACGTTATATGGAAATGGAGACTATGACTATCTGATTAATAATGATGGTTCATTGTCAGATTTATTTTGTAAAATAAAAAATATTAGTAAATTATGCCTACAGAAATAAAACGATGTGGATATTGCGAAAGCAATAAGATTGAACATGAATTCCAGGATAATAAATATGGAAAGTATATTCGAGTTTTTAATCTTAAAGAATCAGGAAAAGGTTCTAGTTGCACTGTGTGCAATGGAGGATTAAAAAGTAAAAAATAAAAAAAAATAACCCCTACTTGCTATATGCAGGTAGGGGTTATTTTTTTTACTCCTCTAATCATTTATTTACAGAAGGACGGATAGGTTTAAACATTCCAACAGAGTTTACTGTTCCAGATAGAGCAGCTTCTGCAACATTTAAATCATCATCTCCAGCTGCTCTAAAGAAATTTCTAACAGCATTTTGAATAATATTAAACGAAGGGGGCTCCCATGTAAATAAACTTTGATCTAAAAGTCGTAATACGGAAAAATCTTGAGTAGATTGATCTGCTATTCAGTATAGATTTTGGAACATAGAATCTGCATTTTGAAGTTGCTTTTTATAACTAATTCCTGTTACTTCTGGATCATCAAAAAACATCATTCGTATTAATGTAATAAATAATGTTGATAATAGAAGATCATATAAACCTTGAAGTACATTTGAATGTCTAATATCTCCCTTCTTACCATACTCCTTCCATAATTTTTTGTATACAGAAGTATCTCCGTTGCGAAGAGCTTCATATGTACCTATTCCCAGGTCCTTAAATAAATGAATATACGACTGGAAAATTCCTTCCATATATGCGCCAGTTCAGCCTAACTTTGGTTTTGCATCTGCTGCATATTGTTTATACTCACCTTCTAAATCCTTATCATTTACTATACGTACCTCTAACGGACTATTACTTATCGCTATAGACCATAGTTTATTTCCTGAAGAATCCGTTAGTTGTTCATAACTACCTCTAGCAGTTTGATCAGTTCTCACTTGGAAATACATCATTTTTTTAGCAGACATGAAAGCCATGAACTGCTTGAAGATTCCTCCAATAGCAGTTTTAAAGAATCATGCTTTCACTTCTTTGTCGTAGTAACCAAAGGACATATCAGCAAAAGACTTAAAGGAGTTACGTTGTAAATCTGTATATGCTTTAGGAAGATTAGGAACTTTACCTGGTTCTGGACTTGGAATCTGATTAGCCACTCCTAATTCCTTATTCATATCATTTCTCATAACCATATATAAAGATTCTTGTTCATTAAACTTTGTTTTTAATTCCTTAGGTACTTTACTATAGTCTCCTTTATATTTCACGTAGACATCAAATCTTTTGTCTTTTGCCATATTGTACTTTAATTCCCTTACTCCATCCTTAGATTCTACTAATTCATGAGCATCCCAACAACCATCATGGATCATTTGGGCGATGAACATTGACATTCGATTTCAATAATCAGGAGCCGTTAAAGACCATGACATAAACCTATTAAATGTTGCAAACACACCAGTCTTGTTAGAAGTTACCTGCTCTGGAATCTCAGTAATTGACATATTAGCCATTCCATAGAACTCATTAAGAAGCTCTACTTTAGTAACATTCATAATGAAATTAGGAACATCTCCAGTTAAAATGCCCAAAGCTTTGGTATATTCTCCCACTCCAAAAGTATCCTTACCATAAGATGCAAACATAGCTTTACTTATATTTGTCCAAAAGCCCATTATAACCTCTCTTGGGACATTCATTATGTTCCAACCAAGAGCTACTGCCGATGCGGCAGCACGAACTGGAGCAATTACTTTATAAGCAGTCTGAACCTCAGGAGCCATAATACTATCGTTATATATAGCACTTTTTACATACTTTTTAACAAATTCTTCGAAGTTAGGAAGTTCTTTACCAGTTATATAAGATTGGAATTGTATAGAATAAAGTGCTCCTTTTATTGCGGGTATAACTTCCATGTCAAAAACTTTTTGAGACTCCATAGCTATTGTAAAGGTATCGAGTATTGTCTCTAAGTCCATGGAAAAGTTTTTAATTCCACCATTCTTCTCAATGATGTCTCTACGAACATTTGGATTTTTTCTAGATTCAAATTCATTATAAACACCTTGGAATAAATCAGAAACTTTTTTACGCTCTTCTATTTGTCCCTCCAAAGTGTCTTTCATTTGAACCGCTTTATTTCTAATCTCATCGTACCAGGAACGAATAGAAGGGAAGTTAATTCCGCCTTTTGGATCTCTGAATTTGTCTAAACCATTTGCTCTAAGTAATGGAATAAAGTAATCCTCCCTATTAAATTGTTCCTCCTTAACATCCCTTCAAGACTTTCATTTATACTTCTTCTTATCATAGGAATATTTATTTAACTCATAAAGAGTATATTTAATAAAATCCCTTTGAGTTGGAGTTAAGCTTGTAGAAGTTCACGGATTTTTGAGGATATAATCATCATCTTCCAACTCATTATCACTATTCCTTCTAAATAGATTAAAGTAATTAGAGGAACTATCTCCAATGATTATATGTCGCATTAATCCGTAATCATTTCCTTTTTTAAGTTTGGCTACTTGTGCTCTATTTATTGCTTTATAGTCAGAGAAAGTTTCCCTAATTTTTCCAAATGCAGTATCTACAATAGTTCTAATTATTTGGACATTCTCACTAGGGATTAAGTCCATAGAAGCCCACATTGCTCCAGAATTCCATCCATACATTGAAATATCAGACTCACAAACCATCTCTCTATTCTGATAGATTGCTAAAGCCTTCTCAATTTGATCCATTAATGTGGTTTCTGGACAGATAATATTAATCTTTCCAGGATTCTCAAATAATGCTGGGAAACTATCTTTGAGCTGTTGCCTAATTACTTTTAGTAGTTCTACTTTTGTTGAATCTATTAAATCAGAAGATGCAGTTTTTATTTTATCTAGCCCTGTTCTTTTTGTAAGAACCTCCTTTAAGAGATTAAACTTATCCCCGTCCAAAAGATTACCCATTTTTGAAGGTTTGATATTTTCTCCTACTTGAGAAAGTTGCCTTGTGGAATCTATGAATTGATTAAACATATATAGTACATTCACTAAAGGATCAACAAATCTATCTTTAGATAGATTATTATTAATTCCTAGGAATCTGGTAGCTATCTCCATGTTATTAATCATATTAGCAGTAGTCATCATATATCCAACAGGGGCACCTAATTGTAAGCAGGCAACTGTTCCAAGTTTCTTACCACTTCCCTTTAATAAATCATTAGCAATCAGTAAAGATTTTACTATTTCTATATTACCAATGGTTTTTAAATTTCTATCTCCTACAACATTAGGAACATTTTCAAATAACTTAGCCTTTTTGTTTGTGGAATCCCAAGGAATATTTGGATTCAATGATAAGCAATTTATAATATCGATTCCAATAGGAGTTTCTATCAAAATCATATTATATTGTTTCGCAAGGTCTGAATTTATTATTTTTGCTCCAGAGCCCTTATACTTTAATAAGACTGCAGATAATTGGTTTATGATATCTCCACTATTAGCCGCACTAGCAAATGAAGAAATATCTTTGTCACTTCTATTTAGAAATTCCCTTATGTCACTAACTAAAGTTTCATACTGGTTATCAAATCTATTACCAGAGCGCTCAACAATCTCCTGAGCAACTTTATCTATTACAGAGTCCAAGTTTTCCTTAGAAATTCCTCTAATAGTTTTTCTTTCAAGTTTGGCCCCAGTTTCACTTCATATATTATATGATAAATTATGCTTACCTTTATATACAGAGTTCTCAGCATTTTTCCTTAGCTGTGTCTTTATATACTCAATGTTGGCTTTTTTCTGACCTCTAGCTGATCCTTTTCCAAATAAAGATTCTATATTAGAAGTCATTAACTCCAATTGTTTTGGATTTACTTCCAATCTTTGAATAGCTCTAGAAAATATTGGATCTAAGTTTGCATTAATATTACTATCTGTCTTTACGCTAGTTGAAAAAGATTTTAGAATTCCATTAGTAGCAGTCTTATCTTTTCCCAAAATAATATTATATATATCAAGACCACTATCATTTACTGGGAGTCCTAATTTTCCCAGTAGTCTTCAGTACATGGCTAATTGATATTTCGTCTTCAAAGTTTTTTCTGATGCCCATTCAGAAATATCATTCCTTGAAACTTTTAAATCAATTATGTTAGGAACCCCATTAACAACTAAAATTGCATCCAGCTTACCCCTAATTTTCTTTCTCCCATTAACTTCAGAGTCTAAGTCAGCCGTTATACGTTGTTCTGCCAGCCAGGTTACAGTAGGAGATTCTCCTCTATCTCTATATGTCTTTGTATAAACATCTTCAATATCCTGCTTTGCTTTTATAACTCTTTTATAATAAGAGTCGAAAACTTGTTCAAGAGGTGGAGAAGTTTCTGTACCTTCAATCAAATTTTGAATAACAGTAAGTGAATCAGGCACCTCATCATAATCCTCTCCGTATTTTACCCTGAAAGTATCTAGCAAATCCGTTATTGCGTTCCAAACCTTAGTTTTACGAGTTGCTGTTTCTACAGGATTTTTAATAATCATCTCAAAAATCTTGTGAATAATCTCTCCTCGTAACATAGTATCTAGATTATTTCTATTTTCCTCCTGAGCATCTAAATCAAATTGAGTTAGTGTCTCTTCATCAAGTGTGAATTCAGAATCTTTAATCTGCTTCTTAAAATGCATAAACCACTCTTTAGCAGGTCTTAGTTTAGCATCTTCTCTTCATTCCGAGGGTAGGGTATTATCAAAATAAGTAGTTCTAATTAAGTTTATTGCTTCAACGTTATTTTCAGCTTCTCCTTTAAACATAGCATAAGCTCTAGCTATAGAAGTCTGAATAAGCACATTTAAATAGTTGTTAGTTATAAACTCAGGAAATAATCTCTTGTACTCTTCCCCTTTCAAAACTCTTATATCCGCTAGAGCAACACTAAGAGATATAGCATCACTTCTTTTACCGTACTCCTCAGTATCCCAATCGTTTAGTTTAGTTTGAGTAAGTAGTTCTTTGGTAGCTTCCCAGGATATTTGATTTGCAGCTCTAATTACATTAACTGTGGCACTATGAGTATCCTGTACATTTACATATAATTCACTTTCTTTAGTAACAGGATTTATCATTTCCTCTATTACTACATTTGTATCCTTTAGATACTCTCTAGCATCAGCCTCAGTATCAAATACCTTAAACTCCTCTTTTCCTTTAATTTTAACTATACATGCCATTATAACTCACAACTAATGATATATAAACCTTTATCTATTAACTCCTGAATAAAAGTATCTACCTGTTCTTCTGTTTTACCGTATTTTTCAAATAATTCTGCCCTATTTCTTTCAAGAGTATTTACAAAAATATCCCCATTTGTAGAATCCAGTATATCGGAACTTAATTGTTCTACTATAGATTGAGCTTGCTCTGAAATTTCTGGGTTTTCCTGATTGATAACAATATCTTTTAAGGTTCTCCAGAAAACTTTTGGATTTGCTACTTCTGATGGTTTTTCCGCAGACCCATCATTCAAATACATGTAGTAATTAAGTGCTAATTTAAGCTGTCTATATGTATCAGAGGTAGCTGTAACCTTTCTCTTCATTCCTATTTGTAATGTTGGGACTACATCTCCATTAATGGTTGCTGTATTTACTTTAGCTAATTCCTCTTGGTCATAATTAAAAAATATAGTATCAAAATTAGTAACTCCAAATAAATCATGTAGGATTATTCTTAAATCAGATGTACTTAATATTTGATCCTCATTTTCCACTACTTTTAGGGTTAACAATAAATCTTTTAGCTCTTTATTTCCTTTGGTGAATGTAATAGTATTTATTTTTTCAATAGGATCTAATATATAATCTCCATTTACAAACTCCTCTCCTTGCTTAACATATATTCCAGAGGAGGTACGTATTATACTCCCTTCTGGAAGAATAGAAGTTAATTCTTGTCCATTTACAAGAGTGTTGCTAAATATAGGCTCCTGGTTATTTCAGTATCTTAATTTCTTTTTATCAGAACTTTTATTACTATAAAAATCTATAGTTTCTGTAGTATCTGAAGTAACCCCAAACCATTTTCTAAATAAATCCTCAGAATCTTTAGGATCCACCTTAATGTATTTTCCATTAATTATATTATACCAAGTCTTCCCAGCTAACAAATAAGATTTTCCTGAATCGCTAAGAGTAAATGGAATATATAGTTTATTTATCCTACTAATATCTAAAGTCTCTTCAGTTCCAGCATTCAGATTTAAAACTTTTATTGTGTTTTTCTCATCTCTTGACTGAACTATATAATCCACTCCTTTAGATTTAACCAAATACCCAACAACTTTTTTTGTATCTGTTTTTAGGATATCCTTAACTTCTTCTGCAGTCATATTTGCTGCAGATTCATAAGGAACGTATAGAGCAGCAACAAGTTCTGGAAGGCGATTATTGGCTAACCAAGTTAATTGTTTATAAATGTCCTCTATTGAAGCATCCCCCTCTTTGGAATATAGGTTGTTAATAATTTCAGAAACCCTTGAAGACCCCTCTTGTAACTCTAAATACGACTTATAAATAATTTTAATTTTAGGTTCCTTATAAAAGAAATTATTACCTGTTAATAGAAGAGCCCTTTGTTTAGTAAAGCCGTACCAATTTTTTGTATCCCCTCAACTTGGAACTACTAAAGCATTTCTTTGAAACTGGTTAGCATCATATGATTCAAAATCATTAAGTGCTCAGTTTAATTCAGAATTTCCAACAAACTTATTTATAAATTCATCTTGAGATAAACTAGAGGTTAGTCCTCCAATATATAGCTCTTGATTAGTTTTCTCGTTAGATAAGGAATTCAATATAGTATCAAATAATGTGTACCTATCTACATTATCACCTTCAACTCAGTATCCAACTGGAAGAGTCCCTCGGGTAATAAAGTTATAGATAAGTTCCCAATCTGAACCTTGTACAGACTCAGATTGGGGCTCATCATTCATTATCTTAAATATATTATCTCTAACTTTAATTTCAATACATGCCATACTAACATAATTTTATAGTTACAATACCTTTAGCAAAAGCACTTGATAATGCATTTCTATGTAATAACACTTGCATACCAAAGTTTTTAACGGATACAAATAGAGGTAAATATGTTGGGTTCACAGCCCAAGATGGTCTCTTTGATCCCATAGAACCTATTAATGGATCAAACGAATCCTCGTATATATCATATCCAGGAAGCTCCTTATTTCTTCCAAAAATATCTTTTAAATCTGGAATTTTATTTACTTCCTCTAAATTTGCATATGTTGAAACTGCTTTATCATATTTATTAACATATCTAACCCATTTTGAGACAATACTATCTGGGTCTTCGATATTAAGATTCCCATCTAAAAGCATTGTGATGGAATTTCCTCCTGCTGCATGCTTATTTACTAATAAATCATAGATATACATCCATTCATATATAGAATGTCCATTTATAATATCATTCTGAATACCATAAAAATTATTTTTTATAATCTCTATAGTATCTTCATATTGAGGATCTGATAAATTAACTCTAGATCCAATAAATGTAACCCTTTCTCCAAACAGTGGATTATGAATGGAATTAGCTATAAGATTAGAAGCAAAGCTATTATTAGGATATCGCCTTTTTAACTCTGGAATAATAACTCTTTCTATATAAGGTTTTAAAGAAATTAATCCATCAAATGTATCTGTAGATAACATTATTGGGGCATCTGTCACAACTTCCTCAACAGAATTATTATTATTAATTCTTTTCCAATATCTATTAGATTCAAATTCAAAAGGTTCACTTATAAAGAAGTCAAATATCTTTCTATCATTAACTAATCTAAGAAGAGATCTCAATACAGTGTCGTCAACCTGATAATCTCTTGAAAGATCTTTATAAGCGATTGTATATGTGTTATCAATATCCTTGGATAGTAATTGCATATTACGCTTAAACTGAATTGGGACAGAAAACATCTCTCTATAATGAGGGACTGAATTAATAATATCTAACAAATTAAAGTTGATCTTAGATTGATCGTAGATGTTAATCCACTCTTTAGCATAGACTGGGTCATTTAAGAACTTCTCAAAAGAAAATGATCTTTTAGTTGCCGCCTTTATAGTGTTCTCAATCTTTAATTGGAACAAAAGAGGTGAACCAAATTCAACTTGAATTCCCCCATTAATACCAAGAAGCTGACCAAGACTGGTTAATTCCTCCGCTCCTGCAAATAACTTTTCAAGAACTTTTATTTTAGAGGAAAATTCTGAATTATTTACAGGTTTACCTAAATATTCACTATATAAAGTTTTTACTCTTGCCAGGGTTTTCTTTGTAGAAAGGATTTTGCTGATTTTACTTATAGAAACTTCCTTATTAAACAGGTCTCCTCTGCTAATAGTTATTAAAACGTTAATCAGAGGATCTGTAAAAATAGCAGCTGCTTGATCTAAATTCACCCCTAAAGATAAGCAAAATTCATAAGCTGGCAAAATCTCAGGAGTAGCATTTAGTAAGTCCATTTTCATTTCCTTAGCATTATCCGTAGATGAACTAATAACGCTAGAATTTATAGTTGTTGGGATAAAATCTCCTATTTTAGAACCTATAGGAACTAATTGCAACTTTTCTGGACTTTCTCCTATGAAGAAAGAATGAATTTCCTTATCCCCAATAGTTTCTGATACTGTTTTTACATAAATTCCATTATTAAGGTGAAGAGCTTCTGTTCTCTCATCTGTAATCTTAGTGTCTATTGTATCTCAACTTTCAAACAGATTATAAAGATATTCATAAGATGCTGAGTTTAAGGTTTGTCCTGGATAACCGAAACTTACAATATTTTTACTGCCAGTTCTTCAATCTGAGGGCAAAGGTATTTGAATGTAGTTAGCAACATTATCTCCAGCTTCCTGTTTCAAATTATAGTAATAAGTCAAAGCATAAAAAGCTTTTTGGGCTACTGCAGAAATACCAATATCTTTTTTACCAACAGATGTAGTCTGATTAACAAAAATATCAGTCAAAGGATTAAGGTGATTTCTTTTAGCTGCTTCAAGATTTCTATCTTTAACAGTATCGTTAACTGGGTCCATAGTAGTTGGATCAGTAGATGCCATTAGTGTTCTAGGATCTCTATAAATTCCTTTAATTGATTCTAGAATATAATTTTGCATTGCTTGAATCTGATCTGAATTAGAGTTCTCTAATCCAGAACGTGCAACTAATTCATCCTTAATTATTGAAAATGCCCTTTCAACTCTTCTTCCAATTTCTTTAGGATCTAACCTTCCCCATGCTCTAATAGTGTCCTCATCAGCTGCTATATTTACTCTGGCTAAATTATTTATATCCAGTAAATATTCTTTATTTAATCTAATATCGGTTGTATCTAAGTAACTGGATATTTTTGAAATTAAATTTGGAAGTTCTTCAAAAGTATTATTTAAAATAATATTTCCAAGTTCTACATTTATTTCTAATTCTTCATTAGATAAGTTTACTCCCAAATCAGAGGTAGAGTCAATAATTGTTAATTCTCCCTCCTTCATTTCCTTATATATTCCATTTCTATCCAAAGCTGCCATTATAGCATATGCCTTATCAATGTCATAGTCACTACCCTCTAAGAACACATTCATATTTGGAACCATAGTAACATTGTTACCCCAAGGTAGATACCCTGCAGTTTTTATAACCATAGCAAATGCAAGTGCCTGTGCAGGAATACGAGACATTACAGCATCATTAGACTTTAGCCATGAATCATATTGTTTTCTAGCTACTCTATCAAATATCCGATCTACGTTATCCAAATTAAGATTATATAAATGTTTTCTAGATAATGTGTTATCACTTCTATAAAAAACGAAAGGATTAGAATCTAAAATAGTATTAAGATCTTCCTCATTAGTATAAATCATTTCTACTGTGATTTTACCCTCAGTATATTTATATAGTTTAGCATTATCAGGTCATTTGTATAGTTTATTTCCTGAAGCATCTAATCTAAATCCATCCTCATCCACAACTGGAATAGTTGATTTATATACACTGAGATCTAACAACGAGGGATCTGTAATTACCGCAGTAGGCTTTCCATTAGAAGCATACATTAAGTAGTTATATGGAACTACTATATTTTGAAATTTATCCTGTAGCTTTTCTTTAAAATAAGTCTCTTTCTTTTGTAAGATTTCAGATACATTCATTCCATCAATTCCAAAAGCATTTCTATAATTATTAGTAGTTAATCGCTCTTCTTCTTTAATAACATATTCAAAAGTATCCATTGGGGTAACTCCTTCTGGAAGCTCTTTATTTATAATTTCAGTGTTTTTTGAAGATATAGCATTAAGCACAACATCACTAAAATACTTTTGTAAAGACTTCTTTAAATTAAATAATTCTTGGAAAGTATATGATTGTCCATTATAGTCAATAGTATCACTTTTTCCCATAGAGTCTAAAATATTGGAAATAGTTGCGATTTGCTGCATCGTTTTAAAATGATACATACCAATAACCTCTGAACCATTAGTAATGAAGGCTTGTTTAGAACGTAAATTTCTGGGCAAATCAAGGGCTCTTACATAAGTGAATCCTTTAAGAATATTATCTCTTACAGTATTTAATTTTTCCCAAGTATCAATAACTACTGGTTGACCACCTCTTGTTACAGGATTTACTAAATAATAAACATCTACAGGCATCACTTCATATGGAGATACTTTTTGAGCTTCTATATAATCTTCTCTAATTAAAGATTTGGACTCATCTTCCCAGACTAAAGAGCGTAAATAATCTTTGATGTTCATTTCTGTGCCATCTGGAAGATATTTAATATCATCTTTAAAATAAGTAATTCCAGATTCATCCTCATATAACATACACATATTATGTGATGGTACTAAAACGTCACCTCTACCTGACCATAATCTTGCTATGAACTTATTAAAATAAGAACCTACAGTAGTATGTAGTTTTCCAAGCATTTGGTGGTCACTATAAGGAGCTTTGTATGGAGATGGTAATTTGGGGTTTAGATGTTGAATTTCCCTCATTAATTCATTAGCCAACCCCATAACATCCAATGTAGGATCAGCAAAGATTCTTTCAATCTTTTTCCCAAATAAATTATCCAGCTTTTCCTGAGCTATACGCCTAGCATTCTCATCCACCATTGACATAGGATCTATAAAAGTCTTTTCCTTTAAAATAGAAACCATTTTACTAAGATTCTGATAGATTCGCTTAACCTTTTCTGGAACATAGTTATTCTCAGTAATAAATGATATTAACTGAGTGATCTCATGAATTTCTCCATCTTCTGCACTATGGTCGGGATCCAATTGAATACCAAAGTTCTCAATATTCATTTTCATTGTATATCTCTTACTTAGATCCTTCTCAGCTACTCTGAGATCAACAACAGGTGTCTTTGCAGATTTTTGAGATGATGAGGTTGGGAAATAATGAACAATAGTCTTTTTAGCGTATTGGTCAATATTGTTTTGAGAGTCTATACTATCAGTATTGTTAAGCCTCGTGCCTAATCTATTCAATAATATAGTCATGGTATCCATAGATTGCTCTCCATAAACTCCATTTTCATCACAGCTATACTCACCTCCCAGAATATCTTTCCATATAGAATATAAATTATTATTGGTAGATAGTACATCAGTAGCTCCAGTTACAGAATTATACTTCTCATATTTTAGGGTGTCAGAACTTTTATCATAAGTAACATTGGAAATTAAGTAAAGTACTCCATTTTCTTTTACAAAGATATCATCTAGCTCCTCAATTGTATTTCCATCATAATCAACAATTTCATTATCCTCATTAACAGAATATAAGGGATTTATTTTAGTTCCCTCTAAAGATAGTCTAACAAATAATAGAGGATCAATTCCTCCTACAGCTGTAATATTGTCATCAGAGAACTTTCTAAGCCATGCATTATCGATGCTGAAGTCTGCCAGCTTAGAAAGGTACGCAAATCCTTTTTCAGGATCTAAAGAGTGCATTAGTAACTTTAAATCATTTCCTTTTGGTTTTACATCAGTTAATGATTGTTTAAGAAGATTATCACTAAATCTACATGAAAACATAGCACCGTCTGCTACTTCTAAAGAAGTTCTGAATCCTTTTCCAGAAGATGCATTACCAGAATATGCAAACATTTCTGCAACATCATTTGCTATAGTCATAGTATTAATCTGATTCGACAATCCGCTCAATACATTAGGCATACAGGAATGCATAGTTGCAGTTAGTGCAACCATACGCTTTACCATAGTTAAATGGGAACCAGAATCCATGCTAATATAATCCTTTCCTTTATTTTTGTGTGATAAGGGAACTCCAACAGTATTAGCTAGAATATTCTCACTTAGAACATTTTTTACTAAGAAATAGGTATATAAAGGAGATTTCTTAGCATCCTCTGTTAAATTTCCATCAGTAGTTAGAAGACTTCTTACATTAATTGTAGTTTTATCATCTAACTTGATTGTGGGCAAAATTACTGATAATTGAGATAAGAACTCTTTATATATAGAATCAAGAGGTGTTTTTTGATTAAAGAGCTCAACAGAAGCTACCATATAAGGAGAAATTTTAGCTACTCCTTTGTTTAAAACATAATCATGAACCATTGCTATGTTTTTATTTGTCCCGTATTGGTTATTAAACGCAAACAAAGCATCATTTATGGCACTCTCTCCAATACTATTTTTTTGTAGATATGTATTTATACTGTCGGATGCAGATAAAAGATCTTCTAAAGAGTTTTCTTTAGCATTAGCTTTAATATCTATTGTAAGAGGGATATTAAAAAGTAATACAAAATCCCTAATAGTGTTTGTTAGATTTTGCGCATAAATATTTCTGAGCTCACTCAATACTTTAGGTTCAATTTCGGAGTTATTTTTTCCAAAATAGTTCTTAATAGCTGTTGAGCTAAATTCAAATAAAGGAATCCTTGGTTTATCTGAAGGTGTAATTGCCTGTATTCTTATAATAGAATCTGAAGAATTTTTCCAACTATTCCAGAAGTCCTCTATAAAAGCTAATTTAAAAGCTTCTGGGTTACTTAAATTACCAACATCCTTAATTACTTCCTCCCCATTAATAGTAGTTCTTACAGTTGAACGATAAATTGTTCTTAAAAATAGATTCTCTTCAGAATTCTTTTTATGTTTGAATAATATAGTTTGTTCAAATGGGGATATTGGAGCTTCTATCCCAGCTTTCTGATACTGTTGATTAACTTTTTCTTTTCTTAGCCTATTTCTATAAATCTGCTCCTGTACTGTTCCAGCAACACTTGATAATCCAATCATTGGGAGGGCTTTTCCTAAAACATTTTTAGAAGAACCTTTAATTGAGTACGGGTTATAAGCATTAATTTTGTTTAATACTACTAAGATTTTCCTAGCTCTTTTATCTTTACCTTGATAACGCTGTAGGAAATCAGAAAAGTGAGCATCAACTGTTTGGTTTTTAAAATCAACAATTTGCTGAATTGCTTCTTTAAATGCCCCAGCAGATGCAGCATCAATGTCAACAGACTCTCCAAATATTTGTTGGGAAACACTACTTAGAGTATCCTCAGAAACATTTGCATCCAGAATATACTTTCCACTATCAGTTCTAATGAAGACACCTTTGAACACTGGGTTATCTAAGTCAAATAATCCAGAACTAACATAATCACTTAATTTTCCGTATGCAGTAGAATTCTCATCCATTGAAAGACTTAAAACATTAGCCGTTCCAGATAGATTATAATCTATATATGTATTAGTTCTATATTTATCGAAGCTTTTTAAGAAAATATCCATAGGATTAAACCCTGTAAACTCTGTTAACTGTTTCTTGGAATTTTCATAAAAATCGGTAGCTTCTCCATCAGAATAAATCCATCTATCAAGAAAACTATGAAGAACATTTTGATAAAGCTCAGAATGAGCTCCAGTATTACTATATTTTCCTACTAAATAATCAATTAAAGAGTAGGGATTTTCCAGATACCCTATATACGCATCCTCAGGCATAGCATTAATCTCTTCAGAAATAGATGCAAAAAGAGTATTTCTATTTAAGGTTCTATTATTGAGCCTGTCTTCTACCTCTCCATCAGCGTTAAACTTACATAATGGGGTTGCTTTTAGCATGATTTCAAGCATAGCATTAAGCTCAGCCTCTTTATCATCAGTATCTTTCCAATCATTTCTAATATCATGCTTAACATTAAACTCATATAATCCAGAATCAGTATTGTAATGAATTATGTCTTTAAACCAACTTTGAACAATAGTAGGAAGGTGATTTATAATTAGGTAGTTAGCTAATAGATTTGGACTCTTAAAATATTCTTCTTTCTTTAATTCTATAGTTAAGTAGTTAACCAAAGGTGAAATAATATCATCCGTATAACCTGCATATCTTTTTGTTGTCTTAATTAATGCCTTTAATGAATTATTTAATTCAGAATCACTTCTGACAAGATATCCTGGCCCGCTCAATATACGTTCTAATATAATATTTCTAACTAGTTTTTTAGTCTTATTGTATGCTATTCCATTTAAAAGCCCATCATTGGAAAAGAAAGACATTAAGTTTTCTAAGGCATTAGGCCCAGCTGTATTAGTTTCTTCTGCAAATAATTCATTTAGTCTGTTTTGTACAAATGAAACCTCCAGTCCGTTTTGTCTGGAGATTTCATTTGCAACAGAACTAATTATTTGCTCCTGCGAAAGTTCTGCTGAGATATTATTTCGTATTCCCTGCAGTATTTCTCGTTCACAAAAATTCATAATTAATTAACATATTTTAATAACATTGTTATCTTCTAATATTACTTCTATTTGATCCAAACTTTGTTGTTCTGCATTTGATAAGTTAGGAATTTCAAATTTAGAACGTTCTCCATTTAGAATTTCAAATAATTGTGTTAATGCCATATTTCCAGTTTCAGGAGAATTCTCCTGTAGAATTTCAATTATTAAATTTATATTCTCGAGGACTTTTGGTTTTAACGTTGGCTTTTTGATCTCTGAAGTTTTATTTTGTTCTTTATTGCTTTTGTTTAAAGCTACTAAGGATTTATAAGTAACTACTTTTTGTTCCTCTACTGGAGAAGCTGCTATAGCAGGACCTTCTATTTCAGGACTTTCAACTGTAGGTGATACTTCTGTTACTTGTGAAATTTCCTTAAAGTCATCAGCAGTAAAAGTATCTACAACATGAGCATAAATCTGAGCTGGCTGAATTACTTTTGAATTAATATGGAAACTTGCTGCTTCTTGGATAGATAAGCTATCACCTTTGGCATGGATTGATAAACCATTATCTTTTAAAAGCTTTGGGAACACATGACCGCTAAATACTTCCAAGAATTTCTTGTTAGCATATTTAATTCCATTGGTCTTTTCTATGATCTTACTCCATCCAATTCCCATAGAATCAGTTACATAAATATCCCTTAGATAATTCATAAAGGCCTCACTCTGCAATAAGTTCTTATCATCAGTAATAAAATAATTATTACTAATTTTAAATTTATCTCCATATAAGGCAATTCTACTTAAATACTCTAAAAGGGTTTCCTCAGTTTGTTGTGCTCCAGTTCACACAGAGTATGCATTTACTAAGTCTTCTTTATATTTACTTCAATGCTTTCTAACATTTTCAGCATCCCTTTCATTAAAGTATCTTTCATTATTTCCCCATTTAGTTTTTGGATCGGAGATAATGGAACTTAGTCGTATTAATAATAATCCTAATTGATGTCCGATAGCAAGGTTATAAGCCCCTCTATTACGGCTTGTTGCTAGGATAGTATTTGTTTGAAGACCATTAAGAGTATAATCAAAATCCTTCTCAGATTCGATTACTTCATTATCATAAGTTAATACCGAAACAGTCCACTGGGTTTTATTGGCTAGTAATTCTGCAATTTTATTTTTCTTGTCCTCAGGTTTCAGAGAATCATCTTTAAGGACTACTAATATACTTTCAAGTTGTTTGTTTCTCTCAAGTATCTGATTTAAATATAAAGTAGACTTAGTTTTTAAGTCTGCAGAAATATTTTGAGAAGTATCCCCAATATTTAAAGATACAAAAGAACAAAATCTTCCCTCTAAATCTGGAACAGATCTTGCTTTCCATTGTTTCTTCGGATCCTCTGTATTTAGTTTGCTTCTATCTAATGATAGTAATTCAGTTATTGGTCCAAATTCCTCAGGACTACTATATAATCCACTTTGAACAGCTAAATTTTCAAAACTACTATAATTATTCTTTAAATTAGATAAAGCTTCCAAAATTTGGTTAACAGGAACAATAGACTCATCTCCCTTAGCAAAATAAAAAGCAGCAGTAGTAGAAGCAAAGTTATATGCATCAGTTTTTGAGGTTTCAGATACATTAAACTTTCCACCCTGATAAACTATATTAATATATCCAGGATCGTTAGTTTCCCTATTCTGAATAGCAATAGGATTAATAGCCCTTGAAAAAGTAATCTTAGATGGGTCAATAGAATAGTACTTTGGTTCAACTTTACCACTAACTGAAGATTTCGCTAACTCTCCTATAACTGAGGCTGCTTTTGATAAGGCTAATCCTCCAGTCGTAGAAGTTTCAGGATTATGGAACATCCCTAAAGTAATATCTATAGGTACCCCTTCCACATTTACACTATATACAATTCATGGATGAACCCCATTTAGATATTTATCATCTCTAAATTTATTTCCAAGATTATATAAGTCTTCTGTTCTATTATATTGGACTTTAATCCTAAATTCCCCAGATTTCAAGTGTTCAGGTAGTAGTTTTTCATATATTCCTTTATTACTATGATCTGTAAGAATTTGATATAAAAGATTTCTCACTTTATAATATTCACCGAAGTCTATCCCTAATTGTTTAACATAGTCAGCAGTGAATTCGATACTTGGAACGAATCCAGGAGTAGCTTGAGCAATAGAAGTATTGACAGCAACCTTAACCGTTGGGATGGTAACTTTAGGAGCATCCTTTGCTTCATATGGAGCTACATCAAGTATTTCCATTCCATCAAGGACTTTCATTTTAAAATCCTTAAATGTTGCTATAGCTTCTTGGGTTAATCCGTTTACAATAGGTCTAAATTCAGACTTATTATTGTGCTGCTCAACGCTAGCTCTCCATACTTCTCCTCTTCCTTTAAGATTATCAAGAACAATAGGCTTTAAAGAAACAATTCCATGTCTATGTCTAGTAAATATAGTATATAAATCCTTTAATTTACTTAGAGTTTCTAAAGTTAACTGAACATTTTCTTTTCCGTTTTGAAAACTATTATCTACAATATTTAAGTCATAATCTGAAATAGTATAATCTCATTCGGATCCTTGGATTTCTCCTACATTAGAAGCAAAGGTTATTCCTGGATATTTGCTATTGAAATTATCTTTAGATAGTTCCTTAACATTATCGGATAATACTAAGACTCTAGTTTTAGGATCTAAGTTATGTGAAGCAAAGAATTTTTCAATATACTCTTGAGTTAAAAGAGCCTCATCAAATTTAATTCCTTCTAGTTCAGTATCGGATTCATAGTAAATGAAATTAGATAAATTATCAGTTCTTAACTCCTGAGAACCATAGGAATTAGCTTCAAATAATTTCTCAAAGTTTAAATTATTTCTTCTAGAAATATCAGTACTAGCTCGTTTGGATTCTGCCAATTGCAGAGTAGCATTTGCATAAATATAATCTATATTGTCGATGCTTCCATGTTGTTTGGTATCTCCAAAATATGCAATGTCTATATTATACTTTGAGCATAATTCATCTAAGCTAATTAAATCTGCAGACGAAATATTAGTTGCCTCATCAATGATAATAATGCTATTTTCATACTTGTTTCTAAAGGCATCTACGTTAGAAGAGTCATTTAGTAATTCAGAAATTAGAGTGAATTCCGAATTTTCTGGAAGAACTTCAGATAAATTTTTTACTTGCTCTGCATTGTTTGCTGCAAATATACAATTTTTTTCTGGATTAACCGCCTTCAGTATTGAGTAAATTGAAGGGATTATTGCAGAAGTTTTACCTGTTCCTCCAGAACATGTTGATTTAATTGCATTATAGATAACTTTTGGAGTTCCAGGCGTAGAATTTCAAGTTTTAGCTACAGTATCAATCCAAAGTTTTGCATCCTCTTTATCTGCTCTTAAAAAGAACTTTAATACATGAGTAATTACTTCTTCTTGAGAATCAAATGGACATTTAGAATCATTAGCTTTAACATATTCCTTATAAGCCTTATTCACTAAATCAGTATTTCCATATGAGGAATTCATTAAGTAAATAAAGAAATCCTGGTTAGCAAATGGGATTTTGTTATCTGTAGATATAATTGAAGTGTCTGTGTATAATTCTGTATCCGAAGTGTTTAAATTATCAACAATTCAATTAATTAACTCTAACTTACTTTCTGTATCTAAACTTTTATATAAGCCAGAAAAACGTCTTTCAAACTCAGATAACTGATTTCTATAATCTACCCCAACACTAATAAAAGCGTCATCACCCTTTAAATCGGAGATATCAGATAATGTAACAGAATATCCTGCAAATAAAGTATCCTTAACAAACTCTGGGGCATTTTCCCAGTTCATCATGGATTGAATACTTTGCAACTTTGCATGACTTAAAGCAATAGCTAACTGTTTCTCTTGATTAATTACAGCTCCTCTATTTACCTTATCCAATTCAATAAACTCATCTAATGTTCTATTAAGTCTTGCAATTTTTTCATTAATAAGGCCAATAATATTAGGATTTAATTGAAGCATTTCAATGTTTAATCCCTTTTCTTTAAATGCTTTATTAAGGAAATTATTTGCTCCAAATGGAGTTCCCATTAATAATGTTCTATAATTAACATCTGCTCCCATAGAAACAGACTTAAGAATATTTAATGCAGATTTTATATCCTCTATAGTAGAAGATAATTCTCCATCTAAAGTATATTGGTTTCCTAATTCCTTAGATCTTGTAGTCTCTCTATTGATAAAGTCATTTATCTTGATTTGTTTTGGATTAATATTTTCTAAAATTCCATCAACAATATTATTAACTCCATTAGTATCAATAGTTGGTAAAGCCTCAATTGATAGTTCCTGTCCTAAATTTTCTGTATTAGCTAAAGCTGAAAGTACTACTTGCCTAGCCTTATTAATAGCATCAATGCTGCTAAATCTATTTATAATAGTTCGTTCACTATCAGTAAGTTGTTTCCAAATACCTTCAAAATCAAGACTTCCTTGAGCCTTATCCTTTGCAGATTGAAATAGCTCTATATAATGATCAAATATACTATTTGTAATTATTTCTCCCTGATTTTCAATGGCTGACCTTAATTCCTCTGACATGCTGTCAAAAGTTAAAGATGGAATGGCTGTATTTCCTCAAAAATCAGGCATTGCAGAAGTTAATCCTAAAAGTCTGTATGCAATATTAATACTTTGTCCTAAAGATAATTTAAGATCAACAAGTTCTCCCTGTAATTGAGATGCCACCTTTGTCATGTCTAGTAGAACATCCTCTCCAGTAATCGTATCTGTTGAAGAAAGTTGTTTAGGCCAAACCTTTCCATTTTTTACAGTACTTTGTAGTATAGCATCATTATAATTTTGAAATTCCAGGGATAAATTCTGGAATTTAGTTTGAATACTTGGATTAGAAGCAATGTTCTTATAAACATTCCAAGCAGACATATAATTAAGCTCAGTTTTTCCAGAACTATCATTATTAGAGATAATTTCATTTACTTTCTCCTGTAGAGCTCTTGGGAGATCATCGTAGTCCTTTGCATATAAATTTTGGGCTCATGCATTCTTTGAAGTAGGAGTAAGACTATCTAATATTTCCTTATTAGTCTCTAACATTAAACGCCCAATATAACTATCATCTTTTCCTTGAACTAGATTTCTAACCTGATCAATTTTAAGATTTAGTATTTCTTGAAGGGTGCTAATTTGTTTATCAAGGTCTGCTTCTGATGAGGCTTCCATATTAGCAACTTTTTGACTTCTTAACCCTTCAAGATCAGCATATAATTGAGAGATTTCATTAGTCCTATTAATATAATCATTAAATAGCGAATCTTGTAAACCTTTCGAATTTATCCAAGCAGCTCGTAAACCTCTAATTAATTCAATATTTCCAAACTGTTCATAATCAATTTTTAAATTATTGTTGGACAAGAAAGAATCAAGATCAATTATGGCTTTCTTTAAAGAACTGAAAAGAACACTATTTTGTGACTCCTCAGAATTTGCAGCAACTACAGAATCATTAAATGCAGATAAATTAGAGCTAATTAAAGGAGTTTTTTGAAGCTTATCAATCTCAGAAAGAATTAAATCTTTTTTCCCTTGAGAAACATATGTTACTAACTCCTTAGAGATTTCGCTATTATTTCCCAGCATCTGTCTCCAGTTCTTATATGCAGCTTTATCAAATATAAAACGATCACTTAATTTAAATATAGCTCCACCAAGAGCACCACCAAAGAAGGCAGTTCCATAACGTGATAAAGGATCACTAGCTAAATATGTATAATCATGGTCATATTCTTTGCCTGTAAAAACAGATTTAAGATCACTTCACCCTTTACCTATTTGGAAAGCGACATCCTGTGCTACCTCCTCAGTAAACTCTTCAACACCTTCATTTAATGCTCCTGCAGCAATTCCGAAACGGCCAGATTTTACATCATAAACATGGTTTTTAAGGAATGTTGAAATACTATTACCCCACTTTTTAAAGAGATTTTTCTTAGCTTCCCCTGTTGCATTTTCAACTAATTCTTTAGACATTACTTTAGCATTATTTCTCAAGTAATTGTCTACTAATAGTTTTATATCTCTCTTTAACTCATAGTCAGGAGTATTATACAGCATACTGCTAAAATAGTCAGTTTGAAATAATGCTCCCATACCTATATAGGTTCCTAAAGAAATCATGGATGAAGTTTGGGTATCAAATCCATAACTACGTGCAAGATTATAAGTATCTTCAGTAGAAGTGGCTATTAGATAAGCACGGCTAATTGCTGTGCTTACTTTAGTTGCATTATTAATAACTTTTTCTGCATTCCTATATATAGGACTGGCCTTAACTAAAGCATTTAATACTTCGGGATTACTTTTTAAGTATGCGATTCTTTCAGAATCTCCTGATAATAATGTTGTTAAAGCAGCTTTTTCTGCAGACTCTTCTGCTTTCTTTAGCATTCCCAATCTTTTTGGGATTTCAGCAATTAATCTTTGTTGTCTTAATTGCATAAATGAATCTACTGCTAGATCCATAATATTTTCAAAGCTAAAGAAATGATCTTGAGCATAATCGGAAGTAGATCTTCCAAATTTTCTCATGTTATTGTCTCACCTATTTAAAGTATCAAACTGTACATCTTCCGAAAAGAAAGAAGTAAAGGTCTTTAATATTTGAGGCATTACTCTAGTAAGATTTACTGCTGCTGAAGTGTATGCAATAGTGGGACCTACATATGGAATTAATAAAGAACCCCCGATAACTGCAGCACGTAAAATTGTTCTTGGAATATTTGAATCAAGACTATCAGAATCAAAAATATCAATTTTGTTCCATGCGCTATTGTCATCTGTAAGAACCTCAGACCAAGTAACAAATTGTTTGTTTAAGTTTTCTTTATTTCCTGCTTTTTCAGCGTAGAAATTACCAAATTCATCGATTTTCCATTCTCCAGCTTTATGTAGAACTTTTTGCTTGGTCATTGGATCTATATGTTCTCCATCTTCATCCCATGTAGCATATACTAGACCTTCTTCATTTAATAATCCGAACGCACCTAACTCATTTAATGTCTTTGAGGACCATGTATTCGTTTCTGGATCAAAATACTGATTAGTTTGTGCTGCTTCCCTATTACTAATAGTTGGGTCAGACCATTTATTCCATACCGTTAAACCTCTGGATTGCTTTAATGGATTTGGAGTAATTGAAGCAATAATATGTTGATCTTTTACTTTACCAAAGTTAGTAGTAAAATTAGAACTTGATTTTTCATAACTATCTAATACAAAGTTCTCAGAATCAATTGCACTTAAGTATTCAAACTCCTTTGATATCGCAGTATAAAATTTGTTGAAGGTGTCCTCATCAAAATCTCCATTATCCTTTGTAAACCTTTCTTTAACCTTAGTTTTGTTTTTATAAAACTCTGGAGTTTCCATTTTTGAATTTAATGGAGTAATTCCTTCAGTTAAAAGAAAAGCTGGGTCTTTGTCATCATTTAATAATCTTGACGCAAACCAATCATTTGTTTTTGCATTATTTTCCATATTCTAGTCTAAATCTCCAGCAGTTGTTCCCACTAAATTTCTATTATATAAACCTGTTCCATAATCATATCCTCCTCCTAATCTAACTGCATCTTGTCTTGCTTTTATTACATCAGTGTTTGGTTTAGGCATGTATGCAGCACCTCCTGCGACTAATACCTCATTTTGATTATCTTGCATTGGGATAAATAACATACCCTGATAAGATTTTCCAAACCATCCTGCAGTTAAATCAACTTTAGATTTATTCTTATTATTTGGATTAAGATTATACGCGCTTCCTAAATTTTCAATAACTGAATCATCTACAGGACTCAGCATAGACGAATATTTCAAATCCTTATTCTTAAAGGAATTAGCAGCAGTTGAAGTGTAAGCAACTTGAGTCCAATATCTTCCAAGAGTTTCATTTACAGGAACTCCCACATCTAAAGCCTCATTATAAGTAAATCCATTGTCCTCCCAGATTTTTTTCTTAGCTTCTGTGTTAGTAATTCTACTTTTTATAATCTGATCTTGAATTTCACTCATTTGCTTCATCATACTAAGATCTAGTTCTCCATCCTGTTTAATTGGAAGATACATTACTGTTCCGCCATGGGTGTTATCAACAATTATGTCTTTTCCAGCAAATGCCATATTATCTATAGGCAAATCTCCAATGTAAGAAGTTCTTCTTGTATCAATAAGTCCTTTGGAAATTAAATTGTTAAATGACTCATCTCCTAAAGTTACATTATCAATGGCAGTATTTTCTTTACCTTCAATAAAATTATAGTGTTTAGCTGGAACGTTAAAGCTAACATTACCTCCTGGCATTATTATATTTGTATTCCTATACGAACCTCCATCTTTGGTCACAAAATCTCCCCAAACTTCTTTAATTTGCGAACCTGCAGAATCACCGCTTCCAGAACCACTACCTTTAGTTGGATCTTTAATAGCATTAACTTTAATAGAAGTATCTGTATGCTCAAATAAAGCTTCTTTTAAAATACGTGTAACATCATTCACATCACTTGGATTTAAACCTTCTGCAGCTGTTGTAGCACGTAATACATTTTTTGCATTAGTGTTTAAGTTTTTGTATAAATAAACTATTGCAGAATTGATATCTTGGGCAGCTTTTGAATCAGAAGTTTCTATTTCATAAAGTCCATCAGGGCCTAAACTCATCAATGCTTCTAGTCCTCTTTGAACCTGACCTCCAGCCTTAACTGTGTATCCTTTTTGAGTACTTGTTCCAAACTTTTTAATTGCTCCTATTACTTGTTCCATAATAGACTTCATCCCTATTGAATTTGATAAATCATGTAGGATAGATTCATCAAATTTTAAATTAGGATCTCTTTCCCTTAGATGTATTAGTTCTGCGTTAGTTAAAACTTGATACTCTTCTGGATTCTTACTATAATCTGTTGGGGTAACCTTTTTTACTGATTCCCCATCATATACATATAAATTTCCATCATTGGAAATAGCAACATCAGAACCAGTATTTTCTACCTTAATTCTATCTGTTGCATTTTTATATAGTGCATTATTATGTTGTAATCTATTTGCTAATGATCTGAGTCTAATTAATTGACTCATTGTATTTGTCTTTTTTCCAGAGAAGATATTAGTTGAATCTTGCAAGAAAGATTGTGCTTGGCTTAGAAAATAATCAACATCAGTAGGAATTCCATTCTCTCCTAATACTTTAATGATCTCTTGTTCTATTAGTTTATCGTCTTTCTTTTCAGAAGAAGGAGAAGTCGCAGGTTCTCCCTGCGACTGTCCCATTACTTCTCTTGAAATTGGAGTATATGAAGCTCCATATTGATATTTTTGAATTTTCATTACGAAAGCATTTTTAATAATAACTTTATTAAATTATCATCCATTTTCTGAACAGCTTTTCTATAATCCTTTGCTTTATCTAAGATTGCCTGCTCATCAAAATCACGATATCGCTGAGTTTTAGTTATAGTTCCTCCTTTTTTCTTAATTACAGGAATTGTTCTATAAAAAGAAGGATTTCTATAGTAATTTCCTATTGTACTTTGAGGCATGTCAATAGTTCTACGTCTTCCAGTGAATCTACTACGACTATTCAAATAACTATTTAACTGCGATCTCATCATCATGTCATTTTGAAGATTTTGAATAGAGCCAGAGTAATAGTTCTCTAAGAATTTTTGACGTCCTGCCTCAGAGTCACCATAATCAGACTTCCAGTTTGGATTAGTAAGTTGCTCATTCTCCCAAGCCTTTTGAGCTTCTGCAGAATTAAATAACTCTAAATACGTTTTTTGAGCATTCTGCTGTAAAGCAATGTTATCCCTAACTGTAGCAGCCAATTGTTCATCCTGCTGGTCTCTTACTAAATCCATTCTCTTTTGATCAATGAAAGGATTTATGATCTGATTCCAAGCTGTAAATTGTTTAGCTGCTTTGTTTTGAGCTAACATATTTTCCATTTGGCCAAGAACTGCCTTATTATAATCTGCTATTTGAGTACGTTGATTAGCATATTCTCTTCTTGCAGCAAGATCCTTATCATTAAATTCACTAATAGTTTGAGATAATCTAGTATCTCTTTCATTAGCCAATTGATCAGCTTGCTGATCTCTCATAAGTCTTTCAGCCATTACCTGATTAGGATCACTTGTGACAGTTTTAAACTGGCGAATATCCTTTATTCTATCCCCATACATACGAGCAATTCCCATATCTGTGTATGGAGCATAGATTTCTGTTGGCATAGATCTTAATTGACCTTGAGCTGCTGCTCTGATTCCTCTTGCTAACTCACGTCTCTGACGAGCATTTGAAATTAATCCTCCTGCTAATGAACCTAAATCCAATAGATTTTTAGGATTGAACGAAAAGCCTCTTCCATCAGAAGCACTTCCAGTAGAAACTACATTATTAGATGTAGTGTTATTAGAAGATTCAGGCTTTGATACCTCCTCTTTAAGACTGGAAATACTAATATTTCTATATGGATTTTTTAAATCTAAATAGGCATTTTCTCTCTGAGTCCTATTATACTGAACATTAAGAGGGACTTGATTTTCTATTGGCTTGAATTGATTCCTTCCTAAGAAAAATTGAGGAGATGGAGAAGCTTTAAACATCGTTTTTGGATCAATCCCTGTTATTTTCTCTGCCATTAATCTCTGTCTTGCCTCTTTTTGTGCTTGCCATGGTGTGATTACTCCTGTTTCCCATGCTGATACTATAGCAGGCTCTGAATCAAAAGAACCATAAGCTCCTTGATTATCCATAGGTTTACCAAAGAATTTTGATCCACCTTGAGCTTTAAGGATTTTGCCTCCCTTTTTAAACAGTTTTTGAGGTCTATAAACTAATCCTCCATTATTAGGTAATTCCTCCCATACTCCTGCAAATTTTGGAAGTAATATCCTAGATTTTGGAGGAGTAAATGTAGGAGTTCTAGTAAACACAGGAGAACGATAGAACCAGTCTCCTCCATGATTAGAATTCCAACGTAATTGTTCTGGTAACACCCAACCTTTACTCTGCACCTCTTTTGCAATATTAGGATTCTCCTCAATAAGTCTGCCTAGTGTTCTTAATTTAGATGTATTTCCATTAAGTTCAGATAATTTAAAATCTTTAGGTAAACTTCTGTTGGACATTCTTCATCTAAAATTCTTACTGAAAGGATTATAACTTCCAGAAAAGGTATTAGAGTTTATATCCTCTATTACACCTTTGGCTTTATTAGTTAGCTTTCCTAGTTTCCCAGTAGATTCGGTCTCAGCTTTAGTAACTTTAGGGGCCTTGCCCTTATATTCTGTCATTAACCTACCTTGAACCTCATTCTTGATTCCCTTAATGGCAAATAATCCTATGCTTAGAGATTTTCAATCATCTAAAGTTCCATTACCAGAAGCAATATTAGTAACAGCTTTAGCAGCATTGTAAGCTCCTGCACTTAATAAAACAGGTTTAAGAAGCTTAGCTGATTTTTTAACTGCCTTAGCTAGCTTTGCTGTTTTACCTGCAATCCCAATTCCAGGAAGAAGTGATACAGTATCTAACCCAAGACCAAGAAGTAAATTGCCAACATCCCATCCATCAAAGCCATCACGGCTAACATCTGACCCAAATTGGGCTAACGTAGAGGCATATCCAAGTCCTCCAGCAATAGGGTTTCCTCCAGTAGGAATTGCCGCAATTAGAGAAGCAACATCACCAGCAATACTAGCGATTTGTAATTTATCAGCTTTAGTTAAATCCCCACTGGCAACTTCAGCATTACTAGCAGCCTTCGATGGATCTCCAACTTTATTTGCCTTTATAGAACTATCAATATTTTTATTTTCTACCTTTCCATAATTAATTCTACCTCCAGATTGGTGCTTAGGAATAAAGATATTCTTAGGAGTTCTGTTCCATGGTTGGCCATTTACCTCTGGAGTTTTAGTTGTATATATTCTTCTAATTAATGAAGATATTCCTCCAAATAATGAGAGATAATCAATTGTTTTCCCCCACCCAGTTTGGCCTCTATAATTTGGCCTATTTGACTGCAATTCATCAACTAAATCTCTATTAAGAGATCCTCCAAAGACATTATTAAATAGTTGTGCATTTTCTGGTATTAGTCCCTGAGAAACTAACTCATCAACTTCTTGAGGAGCTAACTTATAAGGATGATTCATTCCCTCTTTAAAGAACCAAACATCCTTATTATCATAAGGATTCCTATACAAAGTAATTGAGTTTCCATCATTATCTGATACAACAGATTCATAATATCCAGGGGCTCTTTCAGAATATTCTTTAATATAGTTTTGAATAGGCTCATAATTAGAGCTTATTCCAGTTAACGGATCTAATTTAGTGGTTTCTCCAGTTTTAGTGTTATATTGGATTCTATTGATTCCTTCTGGAGTTACAAACCCATGAATATCTCTAGCAGAATCTTTATTATAATATTCAAATATTAAATTATCAGGATCTTCTGGGTTTCTTATAGTTCTAAATCTTATGTTAGATTTATCATCACGCAATCCAGGGATAAAAAACTTAGAGGAATCATAAGTCGTAAAAGGATCTGAACTATTGCCCCAAATACCTATATTTTCGGTTCCATAATTATTATTTGCATTATTATATCTTCATGCTGCTAGATTCTTATAAAATACAGAATTAGTATCCTCAGCAATAGATTTAGGAACTAACCTATTATTATACCAAAACCATCCTTTTAAAGGTTCATATTCATGGTGAGAGTCTAACCAGTTATCATTAATGTAAAGATTTCCAGAACCAAATAAACTACTTGCATCAACACCTTCCCCTAAAGAATACGTACCATCAGCGTTCATTTTTAGATTCAGACCTTTAAGATATGGATTCTTAGGATCTAATCCTGCTTTTGTATATACTTCTTCAGTAACAGTATCTTCAGATTTTGCTTCTGGAGTACTAGTCTTGTCAAGAATACCTAATTTAGATAATGTATTAATATCACTATCTGTAATACTTCCATCTTTAATTCTTTGATATAAACCATCCCAATCTGTGTATTCTTTAACAAACCTTGAATACACATCTTTAGTTTGATTATTATACCCTTTCCAGTCTACAATATTTTCCTCCTTTTCAAGATTTCTTAAAAAGTCTAATCTATCAAAAATGCTTGTATTATCAGTGTCAGTATTATATATTCTTCTCCCGTTATCATCAAGTACTAAGTTTCCATCCTTATCTCTTTTATATGAAAGAAATAATTTTCTAGAAACATCGACACTTTTATTTTTATTCGCTTGTGGAGTAACTTGGTTATAATTAAACCCACGTAAAGCGTTTGTTGCACTTTTAACTTGATTTACTCTTCCATTAAAAGTACTATCTAATGCTTCTCCAGTTTTTGAGGTACGTCTTGCAGCACGTCTTCTTTGGCGGGCATTCATGTTGTCAAACGTTACATCTCCTCTTAACTCGTTAGTATTAGAATCATATGATAAATCGGCACCAGATCTAAGAGCATTAACAATAGCTCCATAATCAGCTCTAGCTCTATCATCTGTGATTGAACTACCGTGTGCCGCCATAGCCTGTAGAAAGTCGTCGTCAACTTGATATGTCACACCATCCTTAGTAAAGGTGCCGTATTTTTTTACAGCTCCTCCACCCTGGAGTTTTTGTATATTTACCTGTGCCATTTTATCAATGTATTATACTTAAAAAGGGAGATTGACTACTTACAATCCCCCTTCTATCTCTATTAATCATTAGTTAGATTTATTTCTTCTTAATGATATTTAAGTCTCCGCCTTTCTCTTTCTTCCCGCATTTCTTACGTCCAGCGATTTTTCCGCCTTTCTTAAAGACGGGCTCTCCTTCTGGAGCTTGTCCTACTGGAGCTTGTCCACCTCCCATAGCTTGCTGAATTAAGGCAACAAAGCCTTCACATACTTGCATAGCCATCTGGCAGTCCTGTCCCTGTAAAGCTTGCATAGCCATTTCTACTAACATCTGAATAGGATCTTGCTCACCACCTGTAGGAGCACCAGCGGGAGCAGCTGTAGGAGCGGCTCCACCTTCTTGGAATTTCTTAATATAAGCCATATTACTTATTGTTATTTTATTAATATAATTTAGTTTTTACTCTTTATAAGACATATTGTCATATACTCTTTTTACTTCCCAAAATTACATATATTATTTAAATAATCCAAATAATTTAAATTTAATTTGGGGATTCTACATATTCTGGTTCACGGCTATCCTGTTTAGATAATATTCCAAACATGTATTTGCCCAACTTCTTATAGTCTGCGTCTTTTTTAGATTTACTAGCTTTCTTAGCTTTACGGATTAGTTCTCGTGTCTCTTTTCTACTAACAATTCGTTCTCCCCCAACTAAATCCATTTGAGGTTTTCCATCAGATCCAAGAATGTACATTTTATCAATATCATCCTCACTAATATCGTCTTCATCGTCCTCAAAATCTAATTCATCTCCTATTTGAATACCAGAATTAGCATTAACTTCAAGTACATATTTTGTTCTGCCATCTTCTTCATCAGGAGTAGAAGTAATTAAATCAGAACTATGAGCTTTACCTAATACAACATTATAAACTTCATCATCTTGATCTATGAAAACTAAATCAATATCGAATTCCATTTCTTCTGTATTAAATACAACCTGACCCTGATCTTCAGGCATAACAAATAGCATACCTTCATCATCATCCATAGATTCTACATTAGAAAGCCCTTGAGTTCTTTCCTCTTCTGTTTCTGCAAGTAAGACCTTATATTTCTTATCTGCTATTTCAATTATTGTTTCTTTCATAACTTATTTATATCTATTAGAAGGTTCTACTAGTCACAATGTATCATTTGGCCACATTTTTGTTATATCAAATTTAACTTTTTTGTTGCCACGTTTTACAGAGTCATCTTGATACGATAATATAGAAGAGTTTCTATTGGAATAAACTATATCTTTGTTTCTTGCAACTTTAATTACATTAGCAGGAAGCTCTCCTTTCTTTAATACATGATAATTACTTGTTATTGCTTTTGAAACATAAGGAGTTAAATCTATTTCAATATCAATATTATTTCCATAAGATGCTGCGGTTGATCCAAGATCATCACTACTATTGATACCATTATGTAAATAATCAGTAATTCGATTTTGTTGATTTCAATATTTTGCTAATAATGCTGCATCAGATATACCCATTTTCCTAGCTTTATTAATGTCATAGTCAGTAATAGATTCTGAAAATAAATTAGCTAAGTGTTCAAATGCCTTTTTATGTTGCCCTTCTATAGAAGTATTACTTGGAATATTTAGTTGATAGTATCCAGAGTATGATGAACCTTTATTTTGTATATGTGGTCTATATGAAGATTCTAAATTTACTAGTTTTATAAAAAAATCTCTAAAATCTTTAGTTGATATTCCTTTAATTTTTGGATTCTTTTTTATAAAAGTATCTAAAGATGTAATATAAGTGTCTCTTCTATTAATATCTTTATTATTAGAATCTATTTTTAATCTGAGTTCAAAAAGTTGCTTATTAATATCCTCAAATCACTTTTCATTATATGGCATACTACTCTATACTTTTAATTAAACCACTTCTATCATCAGTATTTTTTAATAATTCATAACAGATAAGTTTACCAGCTTCTATAGCAACATCATCAGATGAATCTTCTTGGTATTGTTTATATAGACTCTCTAATTTATCAGTAAACTCTTTACGGAAGATAACTTCTTCTTTTTCGATTTCTGCCTGCTGAATTACTCCTCCTTCTCCCTGAGCAACAACTGGAATACCTTTGCTAGTAATTTGTCCTTCTAATTCAGGATTTACTTTTTCTAAATTGTGTTTCCTAGCATGTAAAGCTCCTTCTGGTATTAGATTCATTTTTCCTCCAAGTTGAAACTTTTTGGGTTCCTCTGTGGATTTAACTGTCCATGAGTTAATAATACTTCTGGCTACATCTAATTCTGGGAATTTCATTCCTTTTTTAGATAATAATAACTGTGGAGTATAACCAGCATACTTATTTTGATTTTGTGATAAATAAGTATCACCAGCACTATTAGATTTTCTAAGTTTACTTTCTAAACTAATATCAGTTATTAGATTATTAACTCTATTTTGCTCTCTAATAAACTTATTAGCTTTACCAGTTCCTAACATTCTCTTACCACTTAATGCTTGAGCGGCATTAATATCTGCAACTGATCCTCCATAGGCATTTGTCATTTGATCAATTTCTGCAGATTTATAAGACTTCGCAGTTCTACCTCCAAACATACCCACAAGCATGGATACACCAGGAAGACTATTAATAAAACCTTGAGTGGCAGCTTTGCCACCAATACCTGCTCTTTTTGCAGCGTCTGCATCAATATTATCTAAATTTAATCCTGTTGCAGAACCGATTGCATCTACTACTCCTGAAGCAGCTCCAATAATAGCTCCAATAGGGCCCGCAGAGCTGATTGCACTGCGGATGCCCTCTCTTGTTGAAGCTTGTTCTTGAGTTAGTCCTGAAGTAGATAATCCTCCAAGCATGGAACTTGCTGCTCCTAAACCTGCTTGTAATCCTCCAGACATTCCCATTTTATTACCAGTAGATGCAATATTAGCTGCACTCTTGGCATTTTTTTGAGCTGCTTTAGTAAATTCTTTAGATGGTCCTGGAGCCCCTAGTTTCATTTTATTCATATCATCTAAGGGGCTTTTGGAAGTTCCAAAAGGGTTAAATCCTGTAGGTATAATTGAGCCTGATGACGCTTTTACTATTTTATTATGCATAACTTAACCGTAATAATGATTGAATAGCATTAATTACTACTAGTTTCTCACCAGTATATTTAATCCTAATTTTAATCCATTTGTCTCTGATTCGTGTACTTTTTAATCCAGTAGAACTGTCAGTACCTACAATTCTATCTTTATAATATATAGGAGTAATTGTAGTAAACCATCGATCTTCTTTGTATTCAATATTACCAAGTCTTCTACCATAAGTTTTTATATTCTTAATTGGCTGTTTAACTTTTAGTATATACTGATTCAAAACATGGTCTTTCTCAATTTCTACCTGTTGCTTATCAAAAATTTGAGAGTATTTGCCATCCTTTGCAGTTGCCTTTTCTAAATCTAATTTCTTTTTGGCATACCCTACACTATCAAAACTGCCATCAATATCCCAAAATTCATCTGAATTAGCATGCTCTGATTTATAAAGCCCTGCTTTATTAAAATCATACACATCTCCGATAATCTCAAATTCTAGAGTTTCTGGCTCTACGTTATTAGAAATCATGACAAGGTTATCAAAGATTTTATGGACTCCAGCTGGGGTATTTACAATAAATTCAAACTCAAAAGGCTCTTGTTTATTGTACCATTTAGTTGGAAGGATTTCATTATCAGGATTTTCATCAAAGTAATTAATCTCATTAAAGATGCCTGCTCTGCCATGAACATAAAAACCATTTCTTAAAAGCTTTTCATAAGCTTCTTGAGATTCCTTGGGAAGTTCAGTAATATCTCGTATTAGTACTATAGATTCCTCTATTGTATTACTTAAGGCTTTAACTTTATTTTCTCCATCCTGCTCTGAAATATTCTCCTCATTTACATAAGGATTATCAGTATTTTCTATTGTTGTGTCAATAAATGGAGTAACTTCAAAGTTAATTTTTAGGTATAGAAGTTTAGACACTTCCTCAAAATTTCTTACTACTAGTTTTAAATTTTTCCCATCCTGAATTATTCCTATTTTCTTTCCTAAACGTTCTTGATCAATATCTCCAATTCAATATTGAGAAAAACTGAGATCTTTAGCATTAGAAATCTTACACTTAATATCATATTCATTCTCAGGAACTTCAACAAATCTAACTGTATGTTCTACATCATTTTCATCTAAAACAGATGAAGTAATAGATGTAATTCTAACATTAAATTTATCAAAGAATTCATAACCCTTCATTACAATAGTTCTTGTAATGTCATTATACTCCCAAAGATTTCCACAAGTTCTATCATAGCCTACTCTATCCTCAATATGAGGTCCAGATTCAGTATTTATATTATCATAAATAATACCATAAATAGAAGCTCTTTTTCTATCTAAAGATAAGAAGATGTTATTAATATTTTCAGAAGCAAGAGGTGTCCAGCTGTATTTAGTTATCCATTTTTCAAGTCTTTCGTTGTAGCATAGATTCCAAACTTTATCCCCATTATAGAAAGTAAACATCACATCTCCTTTATAGTTATTGAAGTGTGTTTTAACATTCTTTAAAGAGATAATTGGATATTTATCGCTTTCTTGAAGAATTATATTATCATGTAAGAACCTTTGAACAGACATATCAGAAATTATCTGAAATCCATTTGGTCAGAAATTATTTGGAATCCATTTGTATTATATCTCCAAATTTTTTTGGCATATGTATCTACACCATAAATTCCATTAGGAGTGCGGATAATAGATTCTTGTCAAATGCTTCCATAATCTGGAGATATAGGAGTTACCTGATTTTGCAAAACCCCAGAACCATACATATGAATAGCTTGGCCAGTACTAGTTGCTATTAATGCTTTTTCATTAATTGGAATAATTGCACAACCATGTTCAAATACACAAAAGAGATTAGCACAAGAGATTAGCACCTAATGAAAGTAATTTAACAATTGCTCCATATTGACGTTCAATATCTTTATAAGACAATCCTTGAAATATTCTGTAAGCATTTCTAAAATCATCTTCAATTTGAACGTTGCTGAACATAATTCTGGTGTCAAATATATCTTTTACATAAGGAACAT
>ERZ779981.144-NODE-144-length-41735-cov-11.6169_pt1 | contig 41735 bp, 22 predicted proteins | sample MGYA00511182_ERZ779981 | MGnify/ENA primary metagenome ERZ779981 (study PRJEB29588, sample SAMEA2149539) | human gut metagenome | biome: human gut; feature: human-associated habitat; material: faeces | place: Denmark | collected 2008/2010 ... | reverse complement strand
CCTGCCACAGAGCGGCAAGGCCGGCGGGCAGATGAGCCACAGCTACACCTACGACGCACTATATCGTCTGACAGGCGCCACCGGCACCTACACGGGCGCGGACGGCAAGACTGCAAGCTACACGCTCTCGATGGGCTACGACAACATGCACCGCATCACGTCGAAGAGCCAGCACCTCACGCAGGACAACCTGCAGTTTGACGGCACACTGAACGTGGGCTATGACCTGACATACACCTACGGACAGGAAGATGGAAAGAAATTCCAGCTTGACAACGTCAGTGACGTGAACTACCGCACGGAAACCACTCCGGACGAGAGCCGGAAGACACGCAACAGCCACGCCTACGAGTATGACGCGAACGGAAACCTCGTGTACGTCAACACGGGACGCACGAAGAAAGATGGAACAACAGACGAGAAAGCCCATGAACGCAAACTGAAATGGGACGAAGAGAACCGTCTGCTGGCCTCTGACGACGACGGATTCGTGACGAACTACTGGTATGACGCGGATGGCAAGTACATGGTGAAGACCAATACAGAACATTTTAGCGAATCTTAAACCGAGAATCATGATATAAAGGTAAAATATAAAGAAACGTTTTGTTAAAAATGAGCAAATAAAAATACAATTGGCTATAAAATATTGCATTTCAAATAAATTATACCTATCTTTAGGCGGGAAAAAGAAAATCAATAGAACACTTTATTGCAATCCGACTATTAGCATTAATAAGGTTTTTAATTTCCCCAATGAAATATGATAAAAGTTAAAAGACCTTCTGCAGAGCACTGCACAGGCGACCTCTCTCGACTCTGTCTTCACTTATTCATGATAATAAAGCAATAACATAAAAGACGGCAAACGGCATTGCAAAAGGTATGCTTTTGGACTATAAAACGTGGCCTTTTACAATGCAAAAGGCATGCTTTTGGAGAAACTTACCAACAAGCCCCTTAATGATTATCGAAAGAATAAAAAATTTCAGCAAAAACTCATCACTCGTCACAAAGCCTCTCAACATTCTGGACATCAAGCAGTTATAGTGTGACGAGTTGATTTTCAAACTCATCACAATCAATAAAAATCGTCCTTTTTGTGTCCATTCTTGATTTTGGTTGACTTCAAGCGTGACGAGTCGGGAAAACAGCTCATCACACTATAAAGCATTAACTGTCAGCGCGTTAGAGGCTATTGTGACGAGTGATGAGTTTTTTCTAAAAATAAATTCAGACGGATAATGCGCTATAGCAAAACTCACACCGGCTTTAGCCGATTATGATTCTATTTGAAGATGTTTGCCTTACAAGCCTTTATCATCATCACATAAAACCAAATTTTAATCTTTCGCTTTTAATTCATCACTCAACACTGCGCAGTTAGTTAAAATAGGTTAACATGATTTTATTCTTTGGGTACAAAGAAAATGTGAAAACGTTTTTCTGATAAATAATCTATGACAAATCTATTAACTTTAATAAATTAGCTTATGAAAAAAATCTTTACTTTAGTAGCCGTTGCGCTCGCAGCGATAAGTGCCAACGCACAGGACTATTATGCAGCAGCAACTTATGACGCAGACGGAAATGTAGTTATGGCAAATGAATTTCAGAATGCCGTAATTGATACTCAGAACGGAAAATCTGTAGTAACAATAAATTTGAACAACATTACAATGACAGCCGTAGGCGGAACCACTCCTAGTGTGATTGACAAAGACGCCAACGTGTCAGAATGGAATGCCATTGAATGGAAAACAGGCAACCAGGGCGACATCGAGTTTCCTTATATAAACGGAACCGGTAACCCATACGTAAAACTGACGGCTGAAGAGATTGTAACCGACGGCGTTCCAACAGGCAACTATCGCCCTGCATACGAATATTATGAGCCGGACGGAAGCAAAGGTCTGCCCGTGTCGGGACTTTACTATGAGTTTAACGCAAAATCCGAAGGCACTCTCGTTATCGGAGTATGGATCAACAAAGGCAACCGCAAGCTCTTCGTTGTAGACAAAGAGACACAGAAGGCGCTGACACCTAACGTAGACTACACACTGGGCGGATATGAGAACGGCGTAAATAAAGAAGACGGCTCAAAAGAATATAACATGAGCATACCTACAAAGGGAACTGAAGGCGACGATCTCTATATATGGGGCAATAAAGGCGGCAGTCAGGCTATATGGGGATGGCTGCAAATACCAATGAAAGCCAACCAGACATACATGGTGTTCCTTCACAGCGCACAGCTTGGCCTGAGAGATGTTGAGTTTGAGGCAGGAACAAGCGGCGTAAGCGAAATAACTTCGTCTGAAATCAATGCCGACGCTCCTATATACAACCTTGCAGGACAGCGCGTCAGCAAGAACGCTAAAGGCATACTGATACAGAACGGAAAGAAGTTCATCAGAAGATAGTCTGACGGCAGCATACCGCAAACAAATGAATTTTACACAGACATAATAGTATAAAATTTAGAACCTTTCTCCCCCTCGGCTTATGCCAAAGGGGAGATTTTTTTGAAGTACATACAACATACACAATTCACCGATACCGGCACAAAGACCCAAGTCAAAAATCTTTAATCAGACCATATTGAGTTTTATTTATTTTATATATTCATGCTTTCAGCCGTCTGTATGTTTTCTATTGACGCCTTCTCGTCTGCTTTTTCTTGACTTTACCAGCCATGCCCGCTAAGAATCTGACAAAAATTCCCCGATATAAAACAAAAAATCAGGACTGAATCATAATGACAGATTTAGGTTAAAATAGGGCAACAAACAGACTTTTGAGCGATAATAAAGATTATTTAATCTAAAAAGATGGTTTAATTACAAACATCATTTTTATTTTTTATTATATTTTGATTACATTTTTCTAATGTATACGTCAAATATCCAAAGGGGACATTATGCCCTTAATAATACTACAAGAAAACTTTACATGAAAAAACGAATTTAATAATATAATTGTATAACATTAATAAAAGTCATTTTATGAAAAAAAATCATTTTTCACTACGGGGAAAGAGCTATGCCCTTATGGCATTTGCCGCGGGAATGATGCTCTTTGCCTCATGTGCTCAGGATGGCTTCGACGAAGAGAGTTTCGACATAGGTGTCTATAACACGCAGCTCGAGGCCCCATCAACAGACGACATCCAAGTAACGGCAAGTGCTGACGGCTCTAAGCAGACCATCAGCTGGCCTGTGGTCTATGGCGCAGGCGGATATCATGCCATACTGACAAACACCTCTGAAGGTAAAGTTGTGGTAGACTCTGTATACGACGGAACATCATTTGCCGTTGACCGCATAGAAGACTGCAACTATGAGCTGTCGCTTGAAGTGCTCGGCAACGAGGAAAGAAACAACACAGGATGTGAGCCGGTTGTAAAGACATTCAGCACCTTTGCCACCGCACTTGCCACAATACCTTCAGGCACCGACCTATATGAATATTTCCAAAACAACGCAATGCCCAATGACGGCAGCGAACTGGTTTACGACCTTGAAGAAGGCGGACAATACACCGTATCAGGCATTCTTGACTTTGGCAACCATCAGATACAGCTGCGCTGTACTAACCAGAACAACAGACCTACAATAACTTATGGTTCAACAGGAACTATACGCACTTCAGCTCCGTTAAAAATTAAGAACATCAATTTCGACTGCAGTGCATCTGGCGACGAAGCAATAGGACTGAGCGAGACACCCGACGAAAGCATAAAGGGCGTAACCGGCAGCGGCGACTATTACAACATAATGGGTACGCTGCATATTGTAAACTGTAATTTTAACGGAGTTAATGCCCAGTTCATTTACGACAACAACAAGAAATACTGCATCGAGACATGTATTATTGAAAATACTGTTGTAAAACTGACATCAACCAGCGAAAGCGGTATCAGCGGAAATTCAGTAATATACTTCAAATCCGGTTTCATCAACACGCTGACAATCAAGAACTCTACATTCTGGCAGGCAAGCACATCAAGCGATGCCAAATATTTTGTTCAGTATAACAACTCAGGCCGAAGCACACGTGCAGGTTATACTATGAACTATGTCAACTTCATGAACAGCACATTCTACAACATTGCCGCAAGCGGACAATGGGCTAACTACAGCGGATTCAGCGGACAGAAGTCGTCAACCTTCCTGATGACCGACTGTATCTTTGTTGACTGTGCCAGCGACATTGCACGACGCTTTATCGGAGGCAGCTACAGCTCTAACCCAACTTATACATTCGCAAACAATACATATCTGAAAAACGCAGCCACAGGAACATTCGACAGTGAGGAAAACTACGACAAGAGCGGCACAGCCATTAAGAGCGACCCGCAGTTTGCCGACCCGACAAATGGTGATTTCACTGTAAACGGAAGTGAACAGCTGTCGAGAAGAACCGGCGACCCACGCTGGCTCCCGGCTGCAGAATAATAATCGATAACAAAAGAAAAACATAAGATATGAGAAAAAAATTCATAACAGCTCTATGCTTCGGTTTCATGGCTTTTGCAGCCACACCGGCTCTGGCACAAAACCAGACGGTGAAGGGAACCGTTGTTGACGAGAACGGCGATCCTATCATAGGCGCCTCGGTCCGCATAAGTGGCAAAGAGGGAGCAGGCGTGATAACCGACATCAACGGTAACTACACCATTTCAGCACCTAAGGGCAGCAAGGTTACAATATCTTACATAGGATATGTATCACAGACTGTTGCGCCGGGCGGAAGAACACAGATGAAGGAAGACGCACAAAATCTTGAAGAAGTGGTTGTAGTAGGTTACGGCGTGCAGAAGAAGGCACACCTGACTGGTTCGGTGGCAACTGTGCCGATGGACGAAATTCAGGATTTGTCGTCAGGCGGTCTGGCAAGCACTCTGTCAGGTCTTGTCAACGGTCTTAGCGTCAGCGGCGGCGACTCTCGCCCCGGTGAAAACGCCACAATGTACATACGTGACACCAACTCTCTGGGCGATGTCGGCAGTGTGGCTCAGCAGCCTCTGTTCGTAATCGACGGATACATCTATCCTAACGACGTGAAGGTGGGCAACTCTACACAGAACCTCGGTGCCGAAGCCTTCAACAACCTTGACCCGGCTGAAGTGGAGAGCATCTCTGTGCTGAAAGACGCTTCGGCAGCTGTCTACGGAGCACGTGCCGCCAACGGTGTAATCCTTGTAACTACAAAGAAAGGCAAGCTCGGCGCTCCGCGTATATCTTACAGCGGAACATTCGGATTCACCGATGCCGTTTCGCATCCTAAGATGCTCAGCGCCTATGAATACGGCCGACTCTACAACGCTGTTGCAGCAGCCGACCCGACAAACACATCGCTCAACCATCTTACAGACCTGTATCAGGCCGACGAGCTTAACGCCATGCGCGGACTCAACTATGACCTGCTGGACAAATACTGGGAGACAGGAGTCACAATGAAACATAACGTCAACCTGAGCGGAGCAACCGAACGTGCAAGCTATTTTGCAAGTCTTTCTTACTTCGACCAGGACGGTAACCTCGGTAATCTTGACTACAACCGCTGGAACTACCGTGCAGGAGTTGACGTAAAGGTGAGCAACTGGCTGAGCGCCAACCTGAACGTATCGGGCGACTACGGAAAGAAAAACACACCTTATATTAAGGTGGGCGGAACTTCTAACGAGAAAGACTACAACATCCTGCTTACCCGTCCGCGCTACATTCCGGAGTATGTCAACGGCATGCCTATAGCTGCCTATGGTATAAGCAACACACTGATTAATGACGACCAGAACTATTCGTACTCTGAACTGAGAAACAACGGAGACTACAGCCGCACAATGACTTCGAACATAAACGTTCAGGGAAGCATCAACTACGACTTTGGATGGAGCAAGATTCTGAAAGGTCTCAAACTGAGATTCTCTTACTCAAAGAGCATCAACACGGACAAGACCAACCAATACGGCTCTGAATATGACGTATATACAATGCAGACACGTACAGGAAGCGGAAGTCACCTCTATACTCCCGTCAGCGGACAAGACTATAACCAGTTTATAGCCGAGTCGAACCTCCTGGCGCACACAATTGCCAACGGCGACCCGTCACAGCTCAACCGCTCGATGACTCGCACCGACAATTATCAGATGAACTTCACAGCATCGTATAACAGAGACTTCGGCGAGCATAGCATCGGCGCTCTCTTCTCAATAGAGAAGTCAGAAGCCGAAAGCGAATATCTCTACGGTATGGTGTCAAACCCCTATCCTTTCACAACAGGACAGTCTAACTCGGCTGAGGCAGACACTAAGGTTATCACCTTCACCCGCAGCGAATCAGGAACCCTCTCATACATCGGCCGCATCAACTATGCCTATGCCGACAAATATCTGGCAGAATTCCTTATCCGTTCAGATGCTTCAACCAAATTCGCTCCTGTTAACTATTGGGGCGTATTCCCATCATTCAGCGCCGGCTGGGTTATGTCTGAGGAAAAATGGTTTAAGGAGGCACTTCCATGGGTAGATTTCCTCAAACTGCGCGGATCGTTCGGTATGACAGGACGTGACAACACAGCCGCATGGCAGTGGATGCAGGTTTACGCTCAGGACGCTAACCGCGGACCGGTGTTCGGAACAGGATTAGACAACGAAAGCGAAAACCGTATAACCATCAACAAGAACAACTCTGCCGTTAACAAAGACGTTCACTGGGATAAGGTTTACAAGGCTAACTTCGGTATCGACTTCAGCGTGCTTAACAACCGACTGAGCGTTACTTACGATATGTATCGCGAATGGAACCGCGATATGCTTATGAATATCAGCCAGGCTATTGAAGGTACGATAGGTACACAGTCGGCTGCCGTCAACCTCGGCGAACTTGACAGCTGGGGCTATGAACTGAGCGCAACATGGCGCGACAAGATCGGCAAGGACTTTAAATACCGCATCGGCATCAACACCGGCTACCACGACAACAAGGTGCTTAACATGGACTTTGTTACCGACTACATATATCGTCAGATACAGCGCGGCGGACGCACCGACATAGGTCTGTGGGGTCTGCAGTGCATCGGTATGTTCCGTTCGTTCCAGGATATTGAGGAGTATTTCGACAAATACAACATTACATCTTACCTCGGAATGAGCAAGGACGAAGTTCGCCCGGGTATGCTTATATATAAGGATGTACGCGGCCCGCAGCAGGAAGACGGAACCTACGCTGCACCCGACGGCGTGGTTGACAAGGACAACGACCAGGTGTGTCTGTCTAACCGCAACAATCCTTACGGCGTGACAATGAACCTCGGAGCCGACTACAAGGGTTTCTCTCTTACAGCACAGCTCAACGCTCAGTGGGGCGGCTACAGCTTTGTTGACGCAGCAGCACTGAAGTCAGGCTCAGGCGTTGGCGACCTTGAGTTCACCAACATGCCTTCGTTCTGGAATGTAGACAACATGTATTCATATCAGGATGTTTACGACGCAGCAGGCAACCTCGTAGTTGCAGCCAACCGCAACGGAAGTCTGCCTAACCTCGCATATCAGAGCGTTAATGCCATAACATCATCGTTCTGGAGAATAAGCGGAACAAGAGTACGCCTCAGCCGTCTGACTCTGGCTTACACCATACCGTCGTCTCTCGTTAAGAAAATCGGCATACAGTCGGCACGTGTAAATGTTACCGGCCAGAACCTGCTGAGCTTCTACAATCCGTATCCGGACAACTTCATGGATCCTATGTGCAGCTATGGCTCATACCCCACTCTGCGCCAGTTTACAGTAGGAGTTAATCTCACATTCTGATAAAACATAACCGTTAAATAGAATAACATCAATGAAAACAAATATAATAAAATTGTTCGGACTTGGCCTTATCACAAGCATGGCTATAACTTCGTGCAGCGATGACTTTCTGGAGGAAAAGAAGAACTATGACAACGTGAATACAGGCATCTACGACACTGAGGCAGGATGCCAGCGCCGTGTCTACGATGTTTACAGCTGGTGTCTGCCTACGGTGAACAGCGACCCCACATGGCAATATCCGTCAAGCGGAAGCAACGACACTCAGGCCAAGTCGACAGAGGAATACAGTGGCTTCGGAGCTTTTGTTGATCCGCAAAAGCCACTGTCTGTAATGAGCGGCACATCCGTTCCCGACTATTTCTTCGGTACGCCTAACAACATTCAGGGCAACGCCTGGGGACGTATCCGCAACATCAACGACGCCATAGAAGGCATATCGGGCGGTGCGCTCACACAGGACAAGAAAGACGAATATCTTGGACAGCTGTATTTCTTCCGCGCATGGTGCTACTATAACCTCGTGAAATTCTACGGAGGTGTGCCAATCGTAACTGAAGTACAAGATCCGGTAGAAGGTGTTGTAAATCCGCGCCGTTCGGCAAAGGCATGTATAGACTTCATTCTTAGCGACCTCGACCAGTCGGCCAAGATGCTTGCAGCCAAGACTATGAACGGAGGATGGTCAAGCAGCGAATGGGGTATGGTAACCACCGGAACAGCCCTCGCCCTGAAAGGACGCGTGCTGCTGTTGTGGGCCAGCCCTCTGTTCAACCGCGCCAACGACGAGACTCGCTGGAAGAACGCTTATAAACAGATGAAGGCAGAACTCGACTCTATCAACTCATGCGGCTACGGTCTGTTCACATCAACAAACAATATCAACGGCTCAGACTTCGCACTGCAGTTTAACCAAAGCGACAAGAATCCTGAAGCAGTGTTCGTAACTCTCTATAACACTGTTCAGGCTGGCGACGGACAGAAGAACAGCAACTGGGAGCGCTACATACGCCCGAAGAACACAACAGGTTCAGGCAAGAACGCATCGGCTATGCTCATTGACATGTTCCCGATGGCCGACGGTAAGCGCCCGTCTTCTGCCGACACTTATACAAAGCTCGACGCATCGTCAATATCTTACGACCGCGAGCATCCGTTCATGAACCGTGACCCGCGTTTCTACCGTACATTCGCATTCCCTGGTTTCCGCTGGGCATACAACGGCAACAACACTGTTCAGTCTGCCGACCCGAACAACCCTTCGTATGACGACGGTAAGAACTATGAACTGTGGAACTATGTTTGGTACACCGACCTCAACGACCAGGGCGACCCGGAGAGCGGCAACGACTACGGAGCAGACAACCTGCTGACAAACTGCTCGGGAGTGTATGTGCGCAAACGTTCTGACGACTACGACGTGAACACCAATTCTCTTTATACATTCAACGGAACTGCAAGCAACGGCGGATTTGCATATTCTGCACAGCCTTACATCGAACTGCGCTATGCCGAAGTGCTGCTCAACTTGGCTGAAGTTGCCTGCGGTGCCGGCGAACTTACCGATGCCGTAAGCTATCTGAAACAGATACGCGCACGTGCCGGATATACTGGCGAAAACAACTACGGACTGCAGTCTAACCTCGAGTCAGACCAGGCTGCATGTATGTCGGCCATCCTGTATGAGCGCCAGATAGAGTTTGCTTACGAAGGAAAACGCTTTGACGACCTTCGTCGCTGGATGCTCTATGATGGAGGAACTGGCAAGGTGGAAGGCGCACCGTCAACATGGACTCTTACCGGATGGGGCGGCAACACCTGCACATGGCTCGGATTTAAGCCTCTGAACGGACAGCGCCGCGAGAACATGGAGTTCCGCGTTGCCGACAAGTACGGCGTAGGCGGAACAACAGCCGACAGCGACCCGCTGCTGAACAACGGCGGAACACGCTGTGCAGCAGTTGACCTGCGCCAAGAACTCGAGCCTCAGCTCGAAACTCTGAAAGCATGGTATGACGAAAACCTCGTGCGCAAAGACAAGAAGGGCGATTCTTACGACCAAAACAAGGTTAAGCTCTACATGAACTTCCTGCCGCGCTACTACTTCCTCGGACTTACACAGGGCGCACAGAACAACAACAAAGCTCTGGAGCAGACCATTGGATGGGAAGACAGTCAGCACGGAGGCTCAATGGGAACATTCGATCCGCTGGCCGACGAATAATCTAAAATACCGACATCTAATAAAGGGGTTACGCAAAAAAAATGCGTAGCCCCTTTATTTTTTACATTTGTCATTATTTTTGTAAAACAGACATGACAAGACAACCAAGAACCAATATCCATACACGTTTAAGTAAAGAAAAACGCACATTAACAAAACTCAAATATGCGTAAATTCCATTATATTTTGTAATTTTGCACCTTGAAAACGAGCATAGACAGGATAAATATAAAAAATACATTAAAATAAAGGCAAAAAGATTATGGAAGCAACTCAGCAGTCAGAACACGAAGTACTGCGACGAAAGCTTGACCTGCTGCTGCGTACAGGTCAGCTGTTAATGGAAAGTTCGGCCGACACCAGCCGTATATTACGCAACATGGAACGCACGGCAGCATATCTCGGACTGCCCGAGAAACAGCTGCACATATACATCACGTACGACATGCTGATGGTGAACCTCAGCGACAAGACACACTCTTTCTCTAAATTTCAGCGTTGCGACAAGCACGGCATCAACATGGACGCCATATCTGCGGTGAGCAAACTGTCATGGAGAGCGATAAGAGAAGACTATTCGCTCGACAAATATGAAGAGGAACTTGAGCAGATAAAGAACAAGAAGCGCAACTACGGACCATGGACTACAGCCATAGGAGCAGGACTGGCCTGCGGAGGATTCTGCGTTCAGTTCGGTTGCGACTGGCCGGCATTCTTTTATGCGTCAATAGCTGCCATTGCAGGTTTCCGCCTCAGAGCATGGCTCAACTCAACCGGCTCTAACAGTTATGCCAACATTGCATTTGCAGCATTCTTCTCAACTCTGCTCGCATGGCTGTCGGCATATATCTCGTTCCCCGTTATAGAGTCGCACATTCCCGATTTTCTCATATCGCTTACCCACAGCGACACACCATGGCATCCGCTCATGGCATGCGCACTGTTCATAGTTCCGGGTGTGCCGCTTATCAACTTTGTGAGCGACATGCTCGACAACCACATCAACACGGGTATAACAAGGGCTGTCAACACGCTGGTCATGGTGGCCGCCATGTCGTTCGGAATAGCAATAGCCATCAAGGTGTGCGGAATAGACAACTTTGTTAAAGACTTGAGCATGACGCCACACAACAGCTATATTGCCTACGCCATTGCCGCAGCAATATCGGCCATGGGCTTCTCTATGATATTCAACATACCGCGCAGACTGCTTTGGGCTGTGGCAATAGGAGGCATCATTGCCGTATGTACACGTAACTTCGTAAACCTCGGACCAAGCAACGGCAACACAGGTCTTGACTGGGGACTTATACTCGGCTCGCTCATCGGCTCGTCGCTGATAAGTATTATATGCATCAAAGCCGTACACATATTCCACACGCCGCACCACTGTCTTTCAATACCGAGCGTAATACCGATGGTGCCCGGTGTGCTGATGTACAGAGCGCTGTTTGCACTGATACAGATGCACGGAGTGGTTGGTGAGCTGACAATAGCCATACACAACGGCATCAGAGCCTCACTGATTATTCTCTGTATCGCAATCGGAGTGGCAATTCCTAACATTTTTGCCCGTAAATGGATTGCTCCCGAGCGACACAAGAAACTGATAAAGCTCATCGCCGAACGCAAACTGAGAGGCAAGTTTGTCGACCTTGAACACATGAAATAACGTAGAGGAGATTGTCTGAAACGCCACATGGAACAATATCAAATGTGACAAATGCAGGCATCATTCAGCCTGACTGAAGACACATCATAAACTATAAGAATATAAAAGACGTCCTTTTGCAGTGCGAAAGGACGTCTTTTGCGTTGTAAAAGGGCACCTTTTGGAGGCTAAAACGTGGCCTTTTGCAACGCTTTGGATATCAGTTAGTTACAAAGGTAGATATCAACGGCAACCCATAAGCATGCTAAAGGCACATTTAACAGCCTTAATGACGGTACGTGAATAAGGTCCGGCATAGATGAAAAAACTGAAAATTGGAGCAAAATAAATAAGTACAATAAAAAAACAAACACGTCGTTTCTTAAATAACAGGAATGTCTGAAACAAACAAAAAACTCAATCTGATATGAAAAAACTTTTCAAAAGCCGCTGCCTCGCACTGCTGCTGATAGCCGGACTATGCACAGCTCAGGCCATGGCAGGAAAGGCAAAAAAGGAAGTTTACATACCGATGGACTACTCTACCTGCGGATATCACGCATCCGAGAAGCCCATCCCTGATGTAAAAAACGCTGTCTATGTCAGCAACAACGGAGCCGACTGCTATGAAAGGCTGCAGCGCGCCATCAACTATGTGGCATCACTGAAACCTGACAAAAACGGACACCGTGGAGCCGTCTTGCTCGGCGAAGGCACTTATAACATAAGCAAGCCGCTGCGCATAAGCGCCTCGGGAGTGGTTATTAGAGGTGCCGGAAGAGGCAAAACCACCATAATAAAACACGGATATGACAGAGGAGCGCTGCTTTATATAGAAGGAGGAATGAGCATGACAGGCGGCGACACTATAGCCGTTGCCGGTAAAAAACCTATGGCGGGAGCCACAACACTCACCCTGAAAGATGCCTCAAAACTGAAGAAATGTGAAAGAATAAGGATTGTCAGACCGTCGACCAAAGAATGGATAGAGTCGCTCAACTGCTACGACTTTGGCGGCGGACTGGACTATACGGGCTGGAAACCTACCGACATAGACATCACATGGGACAGAACCATAACAGCCGTTAACGGCAACAGCATAACGATAGACGCGCCGATAACAACGACACTGAGCGAGGAATACGGCGGAGCATTTGCCGTTACAGGATATAACAATGCCGAGATAAGCGAATGCGGCGTTGAAAACCTTACGCTAATGTCGGAGCACAACTCATGGAATCCGAAGGACGAAGACCACTGCTGGGACGCTATATGGGCGGACAATGCGCGCGACTGCTGGGTAAGACGTGTGGAATTTAAGTCATTCGCAGGCAGCGCGGTCAATCTGCAGAAAAATACAAGCCGAATAACGGTTGAAGACTGCATTGCCGGCGACCCTGTATCTGAGACAGGCGGCTGGCGCCGTTGCGTGTTCCTTACGCGCGGACAGCAGACTCTGATACAGCGTTGTGTGTCGCGCCATGGCATACACGACTTTGCGGCGGGATATTGTGCGGCAGGTCCTAACGCCTTTGTGCAGTGCGAAGGCGAAAACTCTCTCGGATTCAGCGGCAGCATAGGCTCATGGGCAGCCGGACTGCTGTTTGACATAGTGAACATAGACGGCAACGACATAAGTTTCAAAAATCTAGAACAGTTTCAGTTTGGAACAGGATGGAACACTGCCAACAGCATGATGTGGCAGTGCACAGGATCAACTCTTTACTGCTATTCACCCGACAAAGACAACCTCAACAGCGCCCACGGATGCTGGGGTACGCTGACGGGCAACGCCGAATGGACAAGCAGCAACGACCATGTGCAGCCCCGCAGCCTGTTCTATGCCCAACTGCAGAAGCGCATGGGCAAAGATGCCGTTGACGGATACATACTGCCGAGAGACACAAAGGCATCGAGCAGCCCTGAGATAGCTCAGGCACAGCTCATGGCTCAGGCATCACTCACTGTGCCAAGACTTACAATGGAGATGTGGATTGACTCTGTGCCCTACACCGCAAGCACATCTGCCAAGGGCGTGAAGACTATAGAAAGCATAAAAGGAAACAAATATGCGCCTGCCGAGGACAATGCCAAGGCCAAGAACTTTGCTATAACAAACGGCCACATAACTGCCGACGGCAAACTGATAACGGGCAACAACTATCAGATACCATGGTGGTCGGGACGCGTAAAAGACAACTTTGTGCAAAAAGGCGCACGACCAGCCATAACACGATTTGTGCCGGGACGCGAAGGCACAGGATGGACCGACCGCATTGACTCGGTTGTGAATTATCTCGACAAGAACGACTTCTGCATACTCGACCACCACTACGGACTGTGGTACGACCTGCGCCGCACCGACCATGAGCGTATACGCCGTGCCGACGGTGACGTGTGGGCACCATTCTACGAACAGGCATTTGCACGCAGCGGACAGGGCACAGCATGGGACGGACTGAGCCGCTACGACCTTACAAAGCCGAACGAATGGTACTGGACAAGACTGAACGAATTTGCAGAAGAAGGTGCAAAGAAAGGCATTCTGCTGTTCAATCAGAACTATTTTCAGCACAACATTCTTGAGGCAGGCGCCCACTGGGTTGACTGTCCGTGGCGTCCGGTGAACAACATCAACGGAACTGACTTTCCTGAACCCGTGCCTTTCACAGGCGACAAACGCATATTCATGGCTGAACAGTTCTATAATGTCAACGACCCGATACTGCGCCCGCTGCACAAACAATATATACGCCAATGCCTCGACAAACTGAAAGACAAAGGCAATGTGGTGCAACTGCTCAGCGAGGAATACACAGGTCCGCTGCACTTCACACGTTTCTGGCTCGAAACCATTGCCGAATGGGAAAAAGAAACAGGACTTCACCCCATGGTGGCACTGAGCTGCACCAAAGACGCACAAGACTCTATACTGGCAGACCCTGAGCTGTCGAAGGTGGTTGACATTATAGACATCAGATACTGGCACTACAACACCAAAGGCCTGTGGGCACCGCAAGCCGGAAAAAATCTTGCCCCACGCCAGTTTATGCGCAAGATGAAGGTTGGCAAAACGGGATTTACCGAGGCTTACAACGCCGTAAACGAATACCGCATGAAGTACCCCGACAAGGCAGTAACATTCTTCTCGCAGCAATATCCGCAATACGGCTGGGCCATACTCATGGCAGGAGGCTCATGCCCTAACGTAAAGATAGAAAGCGACAAACTGCTGGCCGACCTGACAAAGATGAGCCACATAAGCGGTGAAGGCAATTCAGACTATCAGGTGATAGGCAATGCAGAAACAGGATACCTTATATATACACACACCGACGGAGACATAGCCCTTAACATTAAAGCCGGAAAATATGCCCTGCATGAAGTAAACATCAAAACAGGAAAGGTTGACACAATTAAGAAAAGCGAAAGCACCAACGGCAAATATACCATAAGCGGCAAAGGCAGCAACAAAGTCTACTGGCTGGAAAGATTATAAAAAATCATAGGATTTACTGATAACAGGTATTGAATTAACACTTCAATACCTGTTTTTCGTATTCATAAATCAAATATTACTATTAATTTATTGTATTCCTTATTAATTTTGCAGCAAAAGAACAAATTACCTATGATTAACTTTACCGAACTTTACGACAAAACAATCGATAACCTTTTCACTTTCGGAACCAAATTCACTGCCGACCGTGAGTTGATAAAAGACTGCATACAGGATGTCTTTGTCAAGCTGTACACAAAACGCGGTGAGCTAGACTCCGTAGTAAACATCGAATCGTATCTGTATGTTTCGCTGAGAAACAGGATTAACGACGAGTTCAGACACAATACTCATATCTGTGACAACGAGATAAACGAGAACAGCGCCAAACCGCTATTCGACAGCGAAACATACGACCTTGAAAAGCTGGAGGAGGAACAAAACAAGAGCACTACTCTGACTGAATATGTTAAATGTCTGTCACCCAGACAACAGCAGATAATAAAGCTCTATTATATAGAACAGCGTAAATATGACGATATCTGCCAGATTATGGGCATTAACTATCAGTCTGTACGCAACCTTATGCACAGAAGTCTGCTCCGCCTGCGCTTTTTGGCTGCAAGAAATGAGGCTGTATAAAGAGTACAAAACGAACTGTCTGCCGTCATTATATAAAAAGATACAAGATGGCAGACAAACAAAACATTAAAATTATGCTTGACAGCATCATGGCAAGGAAGGGCTTTGACGTTCCTCCTATGACAGATATTGAGAAAAAAGAGTTGAAGGAAAGAACGCTATGGGCTATCGAAAATCTTAGATAAGCATCAGACATAATACACTTTTTTATAATAGCAAAAATGAGAACGGCCGCTAATCGCACGATTATTGCGGCCGTTCGTAATCATAATGTTTGTTTTAAGGATAAATATCTAACAACAGAAGATATTGCCATTAACCCCAAAATTGAATTAAGAACCATAACGTCAGGCATATCAGAAGAACACAAGACGCTCACAATGTCGGCAGTATAAAACCAACTATAATCATCTTAATATTTTAAAAACAAACAGGGCCGCATCACTGCGGCCCTGAAAAGGAAAGATAGTTTTAATTTAAGATAATGATAGGATTTTAGACAAAATTTCTTTATTTATTCGCTTTTGGCTGTCTTAATCTCGCCATCAGCGTTTACGTCAAGTTCAAGCACCTTAAGACTTCTCAGCCATGTTATGTCGTTTGACGGCACACAATCGTGATGGAACAGATACCATTTGCCCTTATACTGAACGATAGAATGATGGGTTGTCCACCCTACTACCGGCTCAAGCACCACTCCTTTATATGTAAACGGTCCGTAAGGATTGTCGCCTACGGCATAGCACAGCATATGAGTGTCGCCTGTTGAATAAGAGAAATAATATTTTCCGTTGCACTTGTGCATCCATGATGCCTCAAAGAAGCGGTGAGGATCAGAAGCCTTGAGCGGCTCGCCGTTATCGTCGACAACCAGTACAGGCTTAGGCTCTTCGGCAAACTGCAGCACATCGTCGGTCATCTTAACCACTCTCGACGGCAAAGCTGGTTCGTCGCCCTCAGGCAGATATTCCTTACCAATAGCCTTGTTGTCCTTATAACGCTGAAGCTGTCCGCCCCAAAGTCCGCCAAAATATACATATATCGAACCGTCATCGTCTTTGAACACACACGGGTCAATTGAGTAAGAACCGCGAATAGGATCAGGCTGCGGCTTAAAAGGTCCTTCAGGTCTGTCGGCAACGGCAACTCCGAGATGGAACACGTCGTTCTTATCCTTTGCGCTGAAGATGAGATAATACTTTCCGTCTTTCTCAACAACATCGTTGTCCCACATCTGGCGTCCTGCCCATGGAATGTCCTGAAGGTCAAGAATCTTGCCACAGTCGGTAGCCTCCTCGTTCTCGATGTCGGTCAACGTAAGCACATGATAGTCTTTCATCTCGAAATGTCCGCCGTCATCATCAAATGCGGCACCAGAATCCCAGTCGTGCGACGGGTAAATATACAATTTGTCGTTAAACACATGTACTGACGGATCAGCCATATAATCCGACGGAAATAGATATCTTGCTTTTTTCATGATTTTTGTTTTAAAAGGTTGTTTTAATTTGCATCTACAAGTTTATTTCTTGAAAATCTCAATAATTTTGTCTACAACAGGCTTCGGCTTATTGTCACGTCCGAAGAGAAGCGGATAGTTTACACGACCCGGAACCGGAAAGTCGTTAAGCCACGATTTTGTATCTGTAACGCCCCAAAGGGTTACACGCGAAATCTGTCCGCGATGACGATAATATATTTTAAAGAGGTCGAGATAACGCTGTTCAAACTGTTTCTCAACATCTTTAGGAAGTCCGTTCTTATACGGATTTAAAATATCAGCATACTTAAAATTCTGATTTATGTCGGCACCTCCAAACTTTTTAGGGTTAGGCAGCACGTTTACGTCAAGCTCTGTCACCATAACCTTAACTCCACAAGCCGCAAAGGCGTCAATAGACTTTTCGTATTCAGCCATGTCAGGATAGTCGAGTCCGTTGTGCGACTGCATGCCGATGCCGTCAACACGATAACCCTCCGACTTCAACTTTCTGACTATACGGCACACAGCGTCACGTTTTGCAGGATAAGAGAGTGAATAGTCGTTGATATAAAGTTCTGCATCAGGGTCGGCCTCGTGGGCAAACTTAAACGCTAGTTCTACAAACTCAGGACCTATTATACGATAATAAGGACTCTCACGGAATGTTCCGTCATCATTGAATATCTCATTGACAACATCCCAACCCAATATGCGGCCCTTGTAACGGCCTACGACCTCAGATATATGACGGTGCATGCGGTCAATTAGCACATCACGCGACACGGTGTCACCGCGCTCATCGGTAAACATCCACACAGGAGCCTGAGAGTGCCATACAAGGCAATGGCCTGTAACGGCTAACCCGTTATCCTCTGCAAACTTCACCAAGCGGTCGGCATCATCCCAGAAAAAGCGGTTCTCCTCAGGATGGATTTCCTCACCTTTCATGCAGTTTTCAGCCACAACAGCATTAAAGTTGTTCTTAACTATGTTGGCTTCGTCAGCATTTCTCTCCCATATCTGGTCAACATTCATTGCCGTACCTATAAGGAAATACTTCCCCAAGACATCCTTCAGAGTCTTGTTGTTTTTGGCAGAAAGGGGCGAAACGCCTGCAACAGCAAGCATACACGCCAGGAAAAATATTATGTTTCGTCTCATACTCTTTTATGCATTTTCGGTTGAACGTTTTTCTATTTCCATATTTATCTTGTCGATTACATCATCAGTAAGTTCATATTTAGAGATGATGAACATCGAAAGACCAAGCAGAAGTGCCGGAATAACAGCAACGAGCCACAGGATGCCCTGCTCTGCAAAAGTTGTCTGAGATACGGCATTGTTCTTGTCGAAGCCAACAAAAGCAAGGATAAGACCGGGCACAACGCCACCGAGAGCCATTCCTGCCTTATAGAATATACCGGTAAGGGCGTTGACAATGCCTGAAATACGCTTGCCGTGAGTGTACTCGCCATAAGATATCACCTCTGGAACAAGTGCCCACATATATCCGGTGGCAACGATAACTCCTGTAGACTTGATAAACTGTGCAAGATAAACAAGCCATATCTGTGAACGGAGCGAAGGCACCATTGAAATAACGTAAATCATTACCATTCCGACAATTGCAATCGACAGGAATATGTTGAACATTCCGCGCTTGCCCACTTTACGCTTAATGGCAGGAACCATAGGCATGAAAATGAATGCCGGAACTGAACCAAGAGCCATGAAGTAAGCCAGCTGATCGGCTGAAGAGTGTATGTTGTAAATCATGTAATAAGAACCGGCAGAGTTGCCTATTGCCATCATGGCGAAAGCCGTTACAAAGAAGAAGGCAAGAATGCGCAACGGACGGTTGCGGCGGAACTCAACCCAAAGGTCGCTCACCTTAACATCATCAGTCTCGCTCTTGTCCATCACAACGCGCTCCTTTGTCTGGGTGAAGCAGAATAACAGCAGGATTAAACCTGCAACAGCGTATATGACCATTGTCGTAAACCATGCGTTGGCAGAGTTTACCGTATTGATTTTACCGTCAGGTGACAAAGTTGCAACAATCATCGGGATACCGTAAGCCACTGCAAGTCCGCCGGCGTTGGCAAGGAACATTCTGACAGAAGTAAGGACGGTTATCTCGCCCGTATCACGAGTAAGCGACGCATTGAGCGCACCATAAGGCACATTTATCAATGTATAGAGCATCGACATTCCTACATAAGTTATGTATGCATAAAGCAGCGAGCCGGAAAATCCGTCCCAAAAGCACAATATGGCAAAGCCTGTAAGTGGAACTCCTGCCATCAGCAGATAGGATCTGTACTTGCCGAAACGTGGATTATGCTTGTCTACATAAGTTCCTACAACAGGGTCCCAGATAACATCCACCACCCTGACTATAAGGAACATAAATGCCGCGGCAGAAGGATCAAGGCCATAAACGTTTGTATAAAACATCAGCAAATACATCGATATGGTCTGATAAATAAGGTTTTGGGCAAGGTCGCCCGAGCCAAAGCCTATTCGCTGAAGCCACGACAGCTTGTAAAAGCCTTTAGATTCTGCGTTTTCCATTGTATTTTAACTCCTTATTATAAGATTTTATTTGTTCTACTATAAAGTTAAATACGCAAATTATTTAATTATCTTGGCGGCATACTCACCCATTACTTTGTATCCTGCGGCATTAGGATGCAGCCAGTCTTCCTGCAGGTCGGCCTTCAGCTTTGACGGTTCTGAAGGATCACGCATCAGTTTGTCGAAGTCGATAACACCGTCGAATGTGCCGCTTGTTCTTATCCATTCGTTCACAGCCTGGCGCGCAGCCTCACGGAAGAAAGTAAAATAAGAATGTCCTCCAAACGGAGTTATTGTTGCTCCATATACCTTATATCCATGCTCACGTGCCTTCTTTGCGAGCTGCGTGTAAGCATCGATCAGTTTTGCAGTCATTGCCTCGCTGTTGCCGTTGATTGAGCCGATGTCATTAACACCCTCAAAAATAACCACAGCCGAAACACCTCTCTGTGCAATGATGTCTCTGTCATAGCGCTGCATAGCCGGAGTACCGAGTCCGCCTTTCAGCACGCAGTTGCCTCCGATACCGAGGTTAAGCACGCCAAGATTCTTGCCTTCGGCCTGAAGATTTGTTGCCAGAACATCAGTCCAACGGTTCTGCATATTGGTTGTGCTGCCGCGTCCGTCAGTGATAGAGTTGCCCAATACGGCAACAGTGCTTTTGTCTTCACTGCTGATGTCTATCGCAGAAATGTTATACCAGTGGTCAACCTTCATTGCATTAGAGAAATTACTTCCGGGCTTAGATGTTCCCTTGATAATATACGATGTAGTTCTTGAACCGAGATGCGATGTAGCCTCCTTTGGAGTGCTTCCGTAGTTGACTGTTATAGCAAGACGCTGCAGAGGCTTCAAGTCAAATTTTATGGCATCAGACATGACAGCCTTGCCGGCCTCAATGGTAACATTACGTTTCTTGCCGAAAGTTAAATATTTGGCAGAGCCTTTGTTAATGACACAAGAGTCGCCTGCAGTTGCGATATAAACAGACTTGATTTCAACCGGTGTCTTGCTGTATTCGTTAGACAACTGCAGTCTCAGCACATCACCACCAACTGAAACACGCACAATCTGGCGCAAAGACATACCCGACAAGTCGGTTCCTGCAGGCATATCCTGTCCTGCGGCAAGCTGTGGAGCAGCTGCCCACGTGCCCGTCCATTTGCCTTCTTTTACGCCGTTACCGGCCTGGGCACACATTGCAAAGCTCAAAAGAGCAACAATAAAAGACTTTTTCATGTTATTAATTATTAAAGGAATAAGCTCCGTATCACATCGCTTTTTACTTAAGCACGACTGCAACAGAAACTTATAAAATTAAATACTTTTTATTTCTTGCAAAATTAATCTATAGTTTTTTAAATGATGATTATTTTCGTTACCATTGCGTTTCAATTCGTATCATCTGCAACAATTACGACTTGATAAATTAGGTTTTTAATCCCCACATATTTATTTTTGCATCAAAAACCTTAGTAACATGAAAAATAAAATAGTTGCAGCGTTCATACTGCTAATATTCATTCCATCTGTAAAAGCACTGTGTGCAAATACCTTCGTAAGCTTTTCTGCCGGAGACATTATGCTAAACGCAGAAAATAACGTCACCATATTCGTTGATAACAATGACTGCAAGGGTGTACTTACAGCAGCAAAAAATCTTGCCACAGACATCAACAAGGTGTGTGGCTCAGCAACAAACATAGTAACCAACAGCACTAATGCCCGAATAATTGCCGGAACAATAGGACACTCTCAGGCAATAGACAAAATAATGAAGCAGCGCAAAAGCGACATGAAGCAGCTGAAGGGCAAGAGAGAGATGTTCATAATTACGGTTGAGGGCAACCAACTCGTAATAGCAGGAAGCGACAGACGCGGAACTATCTACGGCATTTACGAACTTTCAAGACAAATAGGTGTGTCGCCATGGTATTACTGGGCTGACACTCCAATAGAGAAACACTCACGCATATATATTAATAAAGGTGTATACACCGACGGCGAGCCTGCAGTAAGATACCGCGGAATATTTCTCAACGACGAGGCACCGTGCCTGACGACATGGGTTAAGAATACTTTTGGCACCGACTATGGCAACCATGAATTCTACGCAAAGGTGTTTGAACTAACACTCCGCCTTAAAGGCAACCTGCTGTGGCCTGCAATGTGGGGCTGGGCTTTTTATGCCGACGACGAGCTGAACAGCAAGACTGCTGATGAGATGGGAGTGATAATCGGCACATCACACCATGAGCCTATGGCACGCAACCACCAGGAATGGGCGCGCAACCGCGACAAATACGGCAAATGGAACTACAACACTAACCAAAAGGTTATTGACAAATTCTTCAAAGAAGGAATTGAAAGAAGACAGGGAACAGAGGATATTGTAACCATCGGTATGAGAGGCGACGGCGACGAGGCCATGAGCGAAACTGCCGATGTTGCACTGCTTGAAAAGATTGTACGCAACCAGAGAAATATAATAAAAGACGTAACAGGACAATCAGCCGACAAGACTCCGCAGATGTGGGCCTTATATAAAGAGGTGATGGACTATTATGACAAAGGGATGAAAGTGCCCGATGACGTTACCATGCTGCTGTGCGACGACAACTGGGGCAACGTAAGACGTGTGCCTAATGCAAAAGAAGTAAAGCGTGCCGGCGGATGGGGACTTTATTACCATGTCGACTATGTAGGCGCGCCACGCAACTCTAAATGGCTCAACGTAACGCCCATACAGAATATGTGGGAACAGCTTTCGCTCGCTTATGAATACGGCATAGACCGAATCTGGATATTAAATGTTGGTGACCTGAAGCCTATGGAATATCCGATAAGCCTATTCCTCGACATGGCATGGAATCCGAAAAGATACAGCGAAAGCAATATAACCGACCACACTCTTGACTTCTGCCGTCAGCAGTTTGGCGACGACCAGGCCGAAGAGGCTGCACGCCTGCTCAATCTCTGCTGCAAATATAATGGAAGAATAACAGCCGAAATGCTCGACTGCAACACTTATAACCTTGAAACCGGCGAATGGGAGAAAGTTGTAAACGACTACCTTAAATTGGAAGCAGAGGCTCTGAGACAGTTTATCACGCTAAAAGACGAATATAAAGACACTTACCGCGAGATAATACTCTTCCCGATACAGGCAATGGGCAACATTTATCAGATGTATTATGCACAGGCAATGAACCACAAGCTGTATAAGAACAACGACCCTGACGCCAACTTATGGGCAGACAAAGTGGAAGAGGCCTTTAAGCGCGACTCAGTTCTGTGCACGCAGTACAACCACGACATTGCCGGCGGAAAATGGAACGGAATGATGATACAGAAGCACATCGGCTACACTAACTGGAACGACGATTTCGAGAAAGACAAGTTGCCCGAAGTGTTCAGAATAGCCGACAACGGCACCGAAGGAGGATTCATTCATAAGGCAAGCAACGGATATGCAGCATTCGAGGCCGAGCATTTTTACAGCAAGGCCGATGCCAAAGATGCCAAGTGGACTGTAATCCCATTTATGGGCAGGACTCTGAGCGGAATATCATTAAGACCATACAACAAGGAGGTTGAAGGCGCCGGACTGACATACAAATTCGTTACAGACGGTAAATACACAGGCGATGTTAAGGTATATGTCGTAGTGAAATCAACTCTCGACTTCCTCAATAAAGGCGGACTGACCTATAACATCAGTATTGACGGCAACGAAGCCAAAACAATAAACTTCAACAAGGATCTGAACGAAAGTCCAGAGAACATCTATACGGTCTACTACCCCACTGTTGCCCGCAGAGTTGTTGAGAGCGTAATAACACTGCCGCTCGGAAAGACAAGCGACAACATGCATGAAATAAAGATAACGCCCAACGATCCGGGCATCGTATTTGAAAAAATCGTTATAGACATGGGCGGATACAAAAATTCATATCTGCACATGAAAGAATCTGAGAAGTTCAGGACGATGTAATCACAATAAAGGCAAATAAAACATAAAACAATTTGGCGGTTAAGATTTTTTCGTTATTTTTGTAGTTATAAAACAAACGGATATGAAAAACTTTAAACTTGCTATTTACTTTATTATATATTTGTGTGTATCGTTGTTGGCAATAGCCGACAGCGGTTCACACCTTTATACGTCTGAACGCCTGGCCAGTAACAAGACAACATGTATAATTCAGGATAAATATGGATTTATATGGATAGGAACAGAATATGGGCTTAACAAATTCGACGGTTACAGATTTACACATTACCTCACAGACATCAACGACAGTACGTCTATAATCAGCAATGACATAACATCTTTCTTAGTTGATAAAAAAGGGCAATTTTGGATTGGAAGCGAGAAAGGCTTGATGAAATACAACTACAAGACCAACGATTTTAAAAGATATCATTGTCCAGACGGCAACACACCAAGAATAGAAACAATTCTCGAAATGAGCAATGGCGACATTCTCATTGCCACTGCCGGATACGGATTATATAAAATATCCAAAGGCACAGATAAAATCATTAAGGATAATTCTTTTTGGAAAAGTCATAATGACGACTATAAAAGCAGAATATTCGAAGATGACATGGGTAACATATGGCAAAACAGTCATCTGCCAATAATAACAAGAATTATTCTGAACAAAGAAAAAGTTCCTGTACAATTCAAAGATTTTAAACTTAACCATGGTCCTGCTATTAGCTTTATAAAGAATGGCGCTAAAAGTTTTTATATCGTATGCATGTATGGCATACTTGAATATCGATATAAAGACGGAACCATACATGATGCCGGTTTCGATATGAGTGAACTTAACAGGACTGTCTCTATCCGAAAAGCAATATTAGACAGCAATGGAAATATCCTGATCGGTACATCAGGCAAAGGTATGATGATAATACCCCGAAACAGCCGTAAACTTATTTCGTATAAAGATAAAAATTCGACATTTGACTTGTCTACAGCAAATGTAAACAACATGTATGAAGACAAAGACAAAAACATATGGATAAGCTGCTATAAGAAAGGTATTTACATGATTTCACAAAAGAAAGATGCCTTTAACAGCTGGACTTTCTCACAACACAACTACTTGTTAGGAAGCAGCGTATCGTCCATTGCCCCCGGACACAATGGCGACATCTTTGTAACAATACAGAAAACCGGTGTTTATAAATTTGATAAAAATGGCAACATAACATCTCATCCAACATCGCCGGCAGGAGCAAACACCATATACAAGGACAAGCAAGGAAACTATTGGCTATGCAGCGAAACCACACTTTACTCATATAACCCTTATACCGGAGAATATCATCAGAAAGCAAAATACGACGGATGGGGACTAAACTATATCACAGACGACGGAAAAGGCACCCTCTATATATGCAACTACAGTAAAGGTCTCTGTGTCTATAACACTCAAAACTGTTCGACAATACAATTCAGCATGAGAGATAAAGACAAGGGTAAAGGTGTGCTGTGCAACGACTGGATAAAAACGCTGTATATTGACAGAGATGGACTTCTATGGATTGGAACGACAAATGGAATATCCGTAATGGATACTAAATCATTTAACTTTAATGTTATAAAAGACAAACGTTTCAAGAATATACAATGCCTGTCTGTCAACGAAACGGCAGACGGTAAAATTTTACTTGGCACAAATACTGGATTATATGTTTACAACAAGAAGAAACATACACTTTACACATTTCCAAACTCGCCAAAGCAGCTCCAGAACAATTTTATATACAGCATAGTGTTCGACCATAACAATGACATATGGATGAGCACGGCCATGGGCATTTGGCAGTATAACCATAAACAAAAGACATTTATCAGCCATATACGCGGAAACGGACTTGCCACAAAGGAATACATCGGTGGAGCCGCAGCACATTTCAGCGATGACAGAATTGTATTCGGCATCGACGACGGCATAACCGTATTTTACCCGAAAGACATCAAGAACACAAAGATGGAGCTTGGGCAGATTTATCTGACAAACTTTATCCTCGACGGCAAGGAGATGAGCTGTTTTTCTGATAAATTTGTTGTGCCGTATGATGAAAATACATTTTCTTTAGAGTTCTCATTGCTCAATTTCAAATATACTGATGAAATCACATTCCAATATAAGATTAACGACAATGAGAACTGGATATCCATACCGGAAGGCACAAACGCAATATCATTCAACAAACTAAAACCGGGAAAATACGAGATTGAGGTAAGGGCTACAGCCAACGGTGCTGTATCTAAGAGCATCAAGAAAATAACCATAAAAGTGCTGTCGCCCTGGTATGCGTCAACGCTGGCATGGATTATATACATAATGGTAATAGCCACATGCATCTACCTATACGCAAGAAACTACAAGCGCCGCAAGAACGAAGAATTAGAGGAGACCAAGATGCGGTTCCTCATCAATGCGACCCACGACATCAGGTCGCCGCTGACACTTATCCTCGGCCCTCTCAACAAGCTGAAGTCGAGACTGACCGATGCCGAAAGCCAGAACGACATAAAGACCATCGACCGCAACGCACAGCGGCTTCTGCTGCTTGTCAACCAGATTCTTGACATCAGAAAGATTGACAAGAAACAGATGCACCTGCACTGCGAAAAGACGGAAATGGCAACATATATAAATGATGTTTGCGCAAGGTTCAGATATAATGCCGACCAGCACAACATTATATTCAACTTCGAACATGAGGCAGGCTCATGCTATGCGTGGATAGACAAGATAAACTTCGACAAGATTATATCTAACCTGTTGTCAAACGCCTTCAAGTTCACGCCCGACGGCGGAAGCATAACCATACGTCTGAAAGAAGACGAACAGCATGTAACAATAGACGTGCTCGACACAGGCATGGGTTTCAAGAACAAGAACACCGACAAGCTGTTTGAACGTTTCTATCAGGAGGCAAACAGCCGCGGCATCAGCCTTGAAGGCACCGGCATAGGACTCAACCTGAGCCGCACGCTAACCGAAATGCACGGAGGCACGATTAAGGCAGCCAACCGAACAGACAACGTGCAGGGCGCACAGATAACGATAAGCATACCCAAAGGCAACAGCCATCTGAAACCGGAAGAGATACTGTCGCCCGAAGACGAGCAGACAAACACATCGCAGAACAAAAAGCCCACTTACACAAACTGCAAGATTATGGTGGTGGACGATGATGCCGAAATGAGGCAATACATAAAGAACGAAATGAGCGAATGGTACAAGGTTGACACATTCACCAACGGACTTGAAGCGCTCGACGCCCTGCTCAAAGATCACTACGACATTGTGGTGTCTGACGTCATGATGCCCGAAATGGACGGAGTTACGCTGCTGAAAAAGATAAAGACAAACAGCCGCATAAACGACATTCCTGTGATTCTGCTCACATCAAAGGCCGATGTTGCCGACAGGCTTGAAGGCTTTAAGAAAGGTGCCGACGCCTTCCTTGCCAAACCGTTCAATATGTCGGAGCTGCACATTCTTACCGACAATCTGATAAACAACGTAAGACGACTGCGCGGCAAGTTCTCGGGTGCGCAGGAGCAGAAAGACAAGATGGAACAGATTGAGGTTAAGGGCAACAACGACCAGCTGATGAACCGCATAATGAAGTCGATTAACGAACACATATCCGACCCCGACTTCAATGTGGAAAGTCTTGCCGAAGACGTAGGCATAAGCCGTGCGCAGCTTCACCGCAAGATGAAGGAAATAACCGGAATATCAACGGGCGAATTTATCCGCAACCTGCGCCTCGAACAGGCGGCACGACTGATAAGCGAACAGAAAATTAACGTAACACAGGTGGCGTATGCCGTTGGATTCAACAACCAGACCCACTTCTCCACAGTGTTCCGCAAGCGCTACGGAATGTCGCCCACTGAATATGCAAAGAAAGAGCATAACAATAATACTGAGCAAAATAACTGATAATCATGAAAAAAACATTTATAGCCGCCCTGATCATGGCGGCAATCACATGCGTTGCATATGCAGAAGACGGCTCACGCCTTTGGCTGAGAAGCCAGCGCAACAGCGACCTGTGTAAAATCACGACTAAAGACAAGTCGAACACGGCTAAAATAGCCACAAGAGAACTTGCCACATACTGGCACGGAAAACCGGTAAGCCTGATAAAGGACAAGACGGCAACCGGCGAAGAAGGCTTCGAGATAACAACCGACAAGAGCAACGGCCACATAACAATAAAGGCGAAAAACAGCTGCGGACTGCTCTACGGAGTCTACGAACTGCTGCGCCTGCAGGACAGCGGTATGCCTGTTGACAACATCAACATAAAGGAAAATCCTGCCGTAAAATACCGCATACTCAACCATTGGGACAATCTTGACAGGTCTGTTGAGCGCGGCTATGCCGGACTGAGCATCTGGAAATGGGACGAAATAAACGGCGACAAGGGCACTATGAGCCTTGCCCTGAAAGAACGCCTCACAACCTATTGCCGCGCAAACGCGTCGATAGGCATCAACGGCTCGGTGATAAACAACGTGAACGCTTCGCCCAAGATGCTCAACACCTTATATATAAAAAAGGTAAAGGTGCTGGCAGATATGTTCCGCGACTACGGAATAAAGGTTTATCTCTCGGTGAACTTTGCGTCGCCAATGGCTGAGGGCGGACTGAAGACAGCCGACCCGCTAAACGAAGGCGTGCGCACATGGTGGAAAAACAAGGTAAACGAAATATATAAAGAGATACCCGACTTCGGCGGTTTCCTCGTAAAGGCTAACTCAGAAGGACAGCCCGGCCCCGGCGATTATCACCGCACACATGCCGAGGGAGCCAACATGCTTGCAGAAGCTCTTGCCCCGCACGGCGGACTGGTCATATGGCGCAGCTTCGTTTACGGCAATCATGAGGGCGAAGACCGCGTGATGCAGGCAGTTACAGAGTTTAAAGACCTCGACGGAAAGTTCAGCAGCAACGTTATTCTGCAAACAAAGAACGGTCCGCTCGACTTCCAGCCACGCGAGCCTTATGCTCCTCTGTTCGACCAGATTAAGCATACACCGATGATGGCAGAACTGCAGATTACGCAGGAATATCTCGGACAGAGCCGCCACCTTGTGTACCTGGCACCGATGTGGAAAGAGTTCTTCAGCTTTGTAAGCCCCAAACAGCTTATCGGCATTGCAGGAGTGGCCAACACGGGCGATGACGCCAACTGGTGCGGCCACCATTTCTCACAGGCAAACTGGTATGCCTTTGGCCGACTGGCATGGGACCCTACCCTGTCGTCAGAACAGATTGCAGACGAATGGCTCAAACAGACTTTCACACACGACACAGCTTTCATCAAGCCGATGAAGGAAGTTATGATGAGCAGCCGCGAAGCCTGTGTAGACTATATGATGCCGCTCGGACTGCACCACATATTCAAGGCCGACCACCACTATGGTCCTGAGCCACAGGGTTTCTATCCAAAATATCCGATAGAATGGTGCCCCGTATACTATCATAAGGCCGACAGCACCGGCATCGGCTTCGACCGCACAATGAACGGCACAAAGGCCGTAAGCCAGTATCGCCATCCGTTTGACAGTATATACAACGACATAAATACCTGTCCCGAGGAATATCTGCTGTGGTTCCACCACGTAAGCTGGAATCACAAGATGAAAGACGGCACAACGCTATGGCAGAGCCTCTGCGCCCACTACAACCGCGGCGTGGCCGAGGCAAAGAGATTTGCCGAAACTTGGAGCAAGATGGAGCCGTATGTAGACAGACAGCGCTTTATGGAAGTAAGCCAAAGAATGACCGAACAGGTAGAGAATGCCGAAGAATGGCGCGACACGTGCCTTAAATATTTTCAGACATTCTCAAGACAGGAAATAACAAAATAGCAAGCACATACGATGAACAAAATAACTTATCTGGCAGGCACCGCAGCCCTGTCGGCCATGATGGCCATGTTCTGCGGCAGCGAAGCCCATGCACAGGCAAAGCTGCAGAAACAGGGCACTGCCACACAAATAACAGTAGGCGGAAAGCCCATGCTCCTGCTGTGCGGAGAGCTGAGCAACTCGGCCGCTACGTGCGAGGCAGACATAATAAGCGTGATGCGCACATGCAAGGAACGCGGACTCAACACGGTGCTTGTGCCGGCACAATGGGACCTCATCGAACCGGAGGAAGGCAAGTTTGACTTCTCGCTGCCGAAGACTGTCATAGAACAGGCACGCAAAAACGACCTGAAAGTAATATTCCTTTGGTTTGGAGCATGGAAAAACTCCATGAGCTGCTATGCACCGCTATGGTTCAAGGAAAACACCAAGAAATATCCGCGCGCAATGACACGCCGCGGAAAGCCTCTTGAAATTGCCAGCGCATTCTCAGACAACATACTGCAGGCAGACAAAAACGCCTTCAGCAAATTGATGAAATTCATATCTGAGGCCGACAGCAGCCGAAACACGGTGATAATGATGCAGATTGAAAACGAAATCGGCATGCTCGAGGACGCACGCGACTACTCGGACAAGGCCCAAAAGGCTTTCAGCTCTGCCGCGCCCGAAGACCTTATAAAATATATAAGGAGCAACGGGGAAAAGCTGCACCCACATCTGCTGAAAATGCTCACAGGATCAGAGAAATGGACTAAAGACAGCCACAACACTATAAACAACAGGATGAAGAAGGGCGCCACATGGGCACAGGTGTTTGGCACGGACATATATGCCGACGAGGTGTTCATGGCCTACTATCATGCAAAATATGTTGAACAGCTGGCTCTCGAGGCCCGCCGCATCTGCGACATGCCCCTCTATGTAAACGCCGCGCTCAACAGCCGCGGACGCAAGCCGGGCGAATATCCGTCGGCTGGGCCGCTTGCACACCTTGTAGACCTGTGGCACTGCGCCGCACCCAGCATAGACATCCTTGCTCCTGACATCTACGACACAGGCTTCAAGAGCTGGGCCGACCAGTACAAGCAGCCCGAAAATCCGCTGTTTATACCAGAGTCGCGCTTCTGCCGCAACAGTGGTGTGCGTGCGCTGTACGCCTTTGGCGAGCACGACGCCATAGGCTTCTCACCGTTCGACATAGACCACGGCTCTGCCGACGACCACAAGAGCATAAAGGAGAGCTACGCCATGCTGGAAGAGCTGTCGCCACTGCTGCTGAAATATCAGGGCAAGGGTCTGACACACGGACTGCTCTTTGACGGCAACGACCGCGAACGCGTCATCGTAGACGGCGACATCACGCTGACATGCCGCCACAACTTCACACTGCCGTGGGATCCCCGCGCCACCGACGGCTCAGAATGGCCCGAAGGCGGAGGCATTATAATAAAGCTAGCAGACATGGACTACATCATAGCCGGCAACGGCATCGTTGTAGAATTTGCGACCAACAGCGAGAAGGAACAAGAAGAAAAAAAGATACTTGGCGAAGACGGATTTGCCCAGAAGAGCCAAAACACGGGCACGCAGAACGGAGCGCAGCCTAAATTTAAAGGAATGCGTGCAGGTATAGGCTACGTGGATGAGGTGGCAATAAACAAAGACGGAACGCTGAAATATCTGAGAAGAGAAAACGGAGACCAAAGCCATCAGGGACGCCACGCCCGCATATCTGTAGGCGAATATAAGATTCTGCACGTCAAGCTGTATAAGTATTGACAAGGGGAACAGCCAAGCAAATTAAAAAAAAGGCTGCAGAGTCTGCCGTCAGACAAAGATGGTTAAGGCTTCACAATAAAAATAAGGCCTGCAAGCGGCCGACAGAAAAATACTCTATATACGCCATAAGGACATCTTGAAGGGCGAATATAGAGTATTTTTTTATGCCCTATCGGTCATGCCCCGTCAGACGATTGCCTCGTACACCTTATTATATTATACCCCTTACTTTCAGCTCTAACCTGACTGATGCAGCAATTCAATGCTGTTGCGTAATCACTGCACAGGCGGATAAAAGGCTTTTTCGGGCGGCATCTAAAAACAGGCGTAAAAATTCTAACCATTTACACCCATTTCTGTTACATTTTAAATATTCAGCGTTATTCTGCAAGAAAATTATTAACCAAACAACAGCTGTTATATTTCGAACTGTTAGTGGCCGGTTTACGTGTCGTAAACGGGCCACTTTTGATGCAAAAGTGACCGCTTTTTTACGCAAAAGCCATAGAGTTTTGTCATTCAAAATAAAGAGTGGTCATTATTGCATGCAGGAATAAGCATGAACAAAACATAAAAACACAACCACGCAGGCACAGACATGAGCCAGACAACGGCAGGCGTAAAAGCATAAGAGGCATGCGGTTTTTACTCAAAAAGGCAACAGAAAAACGTGCGTCCCTACATATTTCATGTTACAAAGCACAGCATAGACAGAACACACAATAACCGGAAAACGGCAAAAAGACATGGCTGCCGCAAAAAATATTTTAACATATAGAAACAATCAGCATGCGTAAACAACGGTCAAAATCATATAACTATAAAATATGACCAGCCTACATGAAAAATAGATAAAAAATCATATTATTAACAAGAAAACACAAAAAAGAGGGTAAAAAGCCGCTAAAACGACACAAATCAGCACGTCTGCAACATTAAAAAATGTTGCTGAAACATTAATTAATACACTTTTAAACATAAATTCATACTTTTGTGGCGTTGAGAACTTTACCAAATTCAAACAATTTTAAACAATTAATCATGAAACGCGCAAAAGAAGCATGTAAGACTCTAGGCTTACTGATTCTGATGAGCATTTTCCCTATTTGGGCATTTGCACAGAACACAGTAACCATCACGGGTCTTGTTACCGATGACGACGGCCCTATCATCGGAGCAACAGTAAAGGTTAAGGGGTCGACCACAGGTGCAATAACTGACCTTGACGGAAAATACACATTAAAGGTAAGTCCCGGATCAGTCGTAACGTTCACCTACCTCGGATATGCCGACAAGGAGGTAAAGGTTACAAATCAGAAAGAAGTAAACGTAAAGCTCGAACCAGACTCAAAGATGCTTGACGAGGTTGTGGCCATCGGTTACGGAACGATGAAGAGATCAGACGTAACAGGTTCAATGGTGTCAATCAACGACAAAGCCATAGAGCAGACCGTGTCTACAAGTATCGACCAGGTGCTGCAGGGACGTGCTGCAGGTGTGCAGATTCAGGCAAACTCAGGTACTCCTGGTGCCAACACAAGTATCCGCATACGTGGTGTCAACTCTCTTAATGCGACCAACCAGCCTATATTCGTCATCGACGGTGTTGTGGTTGACGCACAGGGAGCAGACAGCAACGACCCCTTGTCAAGTAACAACCCGCTTGCCAGCATCAACCCGAGCGACATCGTGTCAATGGACGTGCTCAAGGATGCCTCGGCAACAGCCATCTATGGTGCAAGAGCGTCTAACGGTGTCATCATGATTACCACAAAGAGAGGTAAATCTGGCGAAGCCACTATAACCTACGACGGATACATCGGCTGGCAGGAAATGGCAAAGAAGCTCGACATGATGAACCTGCGTGAGTATGCCATACACCACAACGCACGCGCCGAAGAGGGCATCGTTGAATATAACGACGCATTCGTAAATCCCGACGCTCTTGGCGAAGGAACCGACTGGCAGGACGCCCTGTTCCGCAACGCTCTGACGACAAGCCACAACATATCTGTTACGGGTGGAACACAGAACGCGACATACGCAATAAGCGGAGGATACATGAACCAGGACGGTATAGCCATAGGTTCAGGCTTCAAGCGTCTTACTCTGCGCGGCAACACTGACGCACAGGTGAAGAAATGGCTCAAAGCCAGCCTGAGCTTCTCACTGACTGACTCAAAGCAGGAAGTAGGTGCCGACAACAACGTCATCATGAATGCCCTGCTCCAGCAGCCTTCAGTAGCAGTTACCAGCCCTGACGGAAGCTTCGACGGTCCGGACGACGTTTACATGCCTGTAAATGCCGTGGCCATAGCATCTATCAGAGAGAACTACAACAAGAAGATGAATTTCCGTATAAACGGAAGCCTCGAGGCAACCCTGATGAAGGGCCTCACTTTCAAGACAGAGCTTTCAACAGACTATAATCTCAACAAGTTCTATTATTATGAGCCCGACTATGAGTTCGGTGCCCTGACAAACTCTACACGTACCGGTAAATGGACAAAGACTGACACCAAATACTGGTCATGGAGAAACATCCTTACTTATCAGAACACCTTCAACAAGGTTCACAGCATCAACGTTATGCTCGGTCAGGAAATGAGCAACTCTCACTGGGAGACACAGGTGAGCACGGCTACAGGCTTCCTGACAAACAGCGCCCACGACCCGTCGGCAGGTGACATAACAGCCTCAACAGGTACAGGTACACAGAACGACAACTCTCTGTTCTCTTACTTCGGACGTGCATTCTATTCATACGACGACCGCTACCTCATCACAGCGACACTGCGTCGCGACGGTAGTTCTCACTTCGCAAAGAACAACCGCTGGGGATGGTTCCCGTCAGCAGCACTTGCATGGCGAGTTTCTAACGAGAAGTTCATGGCCGGCACAAGCGACGTTATCAACAACCTCAAACTCCGCCTCGGATGGGGTTCTACAGGTAACCAGAACGTATCAGACTGGGCTTACATGGCTCTGCTGTCTTCAAAGACCACGCCATGGGGAACTGGTGTGCTTACAGCCAACACAGCTAACCCAGACCTGAAATGGGAGACTACAACATCATACAACGTAGGACTCGACCTCAACCTCTTTGACAACCGCATCGAGTTTATCTTCGACTGGTACTACAAGAAGACCAAGGACCTGCTGCTGCAGATTCCTCTGCCTGAGTACCTCGGATCATACGGACAGGGCGCAGCTTCTAACCCATGGAAGAACGTAGGTTCTCTGCGCAACACCGGTATCGAAATGACATTGAACACTGTAAACATTGACAAAGGCGGATTCCAGTGGCGCAGCAACTTCGTGTTCTCACTCAACCGCAACAAGGTGCTCAAGCTCGACACAGAAAGTGCAACCATCGACAAGACATTCATGACAGGAAGCGAGAACAACACTGTTACAAGAACTGTTGAAGGCAAGCCTGTAGGACAGTTCTGGGGCTACAAGGTTATCGGACGCTTCGAGAAGGCAGAAGACTTCTACTACAAAGACAAGGACGGCAACGTCAAGCCGGTGGCACTGCCCGAAGGAAGCTCTATCGGAGAAGACAAGACATGGATTGGCGACTATATATTTGAAGACATCAACGGCGACGGCGTGATAAACAACAGCGACTGTACGTTCATCGGCGACCCGCAGCCTGACTTCACTTACGGTATCGGCAACACATTCTCTTACAAAGGCTTCGACCTCACCATATTCTTTAGCGGCAGCTACGGCAACGACATTCTGAACTATACACGCCGCAACATCGAGGACGTAAGAGTAAACAGCAACCTGCTGAAGAGCGCAGCCGACTACGCACAGATTGGCGTCATCGACCCCAACCTGCCCGACGACGACTTCCGCAACCTCTACGTAACCAACCCGAGCTCACGCCTACCGCGTCTGAGCGCATCGACAACAAATGCCAACAACCGTGTAAGCGACCTCTATGTTGAGGACGGCTCTTACATTCGTCTGCAGAACATTTCGCTGGGCTACACGCTTCCGAAGTCATTCGTAAGAAAGCTCAAGCTCGAAAATGTCAAGGTATACATGAACCTGCAGAATGTTTACACATGGACCAACTACAGCGGCTACGACCCTGAAGTAGGATCAATGTACGGCGATGCACTTCTGACCGGCCTCGACTACGGCCGCTATCCTTCACCGCGCATCTACACCTTCGGTCTGAACATCTCATTCTGATAATCACAAATGTATTTGCGAAAGAAAGTAACAATTTTAACAAGAAAGAAAATGAAAACAAAAATATTCTTAGTAGGCTCGCTCCTGACAGCCGGAATAGCACTGACATCATGCAGCGACGACTTCCTTGACCAGAAAAATACGACGAGCCCTAACCAGGAAACATTCTTCGACAGCGACGAAGCTATCGACAAGGCCATGTATCCGCTTTACAACTATGTATGGCAGAGCTTCAACGACAAGGCCTACTACGGCATGGGCGACGGACGTGCCAACAACCTTACGGCTCAGTATTCAGACTATATCTACCCGTACACCAACTTCAACGAGACATCGTTAAGCCCGGGATTGTCTGACGCATGGGGCTCTCTTTACTCTGTAGTTGCACAGTCAAACAACACAATAAACAACATCCTCACCTACTCTACCTCTGCTGTAAGCGAGGAAGCCAAGACAAGAGGCGTAGCTGAGGCAAGATTCATGAGAGGCGTGGCCTACTGGTATATCGCATCTCTTTGGGGAAATGCCATAATATACACCAAGACAAGCGACCTCGTAAACAACTATGTTGTGCCGGCAAACCCGAGAGCTGACGTTATGGAGTTTGCAATACGCGACCTCGAATATGCTGCTGCCTACCTGCCCGCAACATCTCCTGAGAGCGGACGTATCAACAAATACAGCGCATACGGCATGCTGTCAAGAGTATATCTGTCAATGGCCGGTCTGACAACCGAAGGACAGTATGACGGCAACAACGTGGCTACCGACTTCAACCGCGGAACCCGCAACACCTATTATCTTGAACTTGCGCGCAAAGCCGCAATGAAGGTTATCAACGAGTCTGACTTCAAGCTGATGACAAACTACGGCGACTTGTTCAAGATTGAGAACAACAACTGCCAGGAAGATATGTTCCAGCTGCAGTGGAACCAAGGCTCAACCGACGCTATCGGATGGGGATGCAACCAGACAATCACCGCTTACTTCGGATGGTCAACAATGGTTACAGACGGAACCAACTGGGGAGGTGCCACATACGCTTCTTACGACCTCTTCACCGAATATGAGAACAACGACCTGCGCAAGCATGAGAGCGTTGCATGGTATGGCGAATATTATCCCGACATGTACACAAAGGGCGGCGGCTACACCTACGGAGTAACCGAGAATGCAGGTTCTCAGGGTGCAAACATCAAGAAGTATGTTGTAGGCACACACGACGACAACGGCATAAGCTACAAGCAGAGCTCAGGCATCAACACCCACATGCTGCGCCTGGCTGAGGTATACCTCAACCTTGCCGAAGCTATTCTGGGCAACAACGCATCTACAACAGACGCAACAGCGCTCTATTACTTCAACGAAGTGCGCAAGCGTGCCGGACTCAACGCCAAGACTTCACTCACATATGAAGACCTGCGCCACGAGCGCCGCATGGAGCTGGCCTTTGAAGGACAGTACTGGTACGACCTCGTAAGACGTGCATACTACAAGCAGCAGGAGGTTGTAAACTACGTGAACAACCAGAACCGCAACGCATCTTATTACGACAGTTCTACTCATGAATACAAGCTCAGCGAAGACTATGTAGCTCCGGGCAAGGGTGTTGCAACAGCAACAGAGAAGAACCTGCTGCTGCCCTACTCTGACACCGACCAGAACCGCAACCCGTATCTCAAGAGCGACGCCAACGGCAACATACAGACCGTTCCTTATGAGTTCGGAGAGCGTGAGGTTTCAGAAGAAAGCCTGTTCAACTAAAATTATCAGCAAAACAAAATAAAAACGGAATTTCATTATGAAAATGTTTAAAAATATATGGCTTTTATGCCTCGCATTCGTTACAGCCGGACTGGTATCATGCAACGATGACGACGATGCGATAGACAGCGCACCTATAAGCGTGCTGCAAGTATATCTTGAAGATGCCGAAGCCACGGTAAAAGACCGCCCCGTAGAATTTGCCCGCCTTGGCCAGACCATACGCATATCAGGTTCTGGATTCAGAGGCATGCAGAAGGTATACATCAACGGCTTTGACACTTACTTCAACAATGCCTACGTTACAGACAACAACCTGATACTGAGCATCGACACAGACACTCCCGTATCAGACGCTCCAGACAGCGTGCGCAACACGATACGCTTCGTGAAGAGAGGCACTGAATATGTCTATACCTTCACAATACGCGCCGCATCTCCCTCGATAACCAGCATCGACAACACGCTGCCTATGCCAGGCGAGACGGTTACAGTGTACGGAGCCAACCTTCAAGAGACTTCAAAGGTTACACTGCCCGACGGAACAGAGATAACAGGAAACGCAATAACCAATGCTCCTGAAGATGAAGACGGCGAATGGTTCTCGTTCGTAATGCCTCACAGCATTCAGGGCTACGGCGCCATAACAATAGAGTGTGCCAACGGAACAGCCAAGTCGGCAGAATACTTCAACAACGACAAGTGTATGGTGCTCAACTTCGACGGCGAAGGCAGCCAGGGCTTCTGGAGCTGGAGCGAGACAGGCAGCATGCTCGGAAGCGAAGATGTAGTTGACGACCCGCTCAACAGCGGCCGCGGCAAGGTGATTGATTTTGTGCCCTCACGTCTGCTGAGCAACGGCATCGCAGCCGGCAAGAGCCGCGCAACAGAATGCTGGACAGCCGGCAACGACGACCCGATGGACGACTGGAGCCGCATGTACTCTGTAATACCCGATACAACACTGCTCACCGACGTTGCCTTCCAGTTTGACATCTACGTTCCTGAAGCATGGGTAGGCACAGGCCACATACAGCTCTGCCTCATGAACAACTTCAACTTCGGCGGTATAGGTTCTGACGATGATGCCGACGGCAAGCAGACAGCCTTCTACTGCCCTTGGATACAGGACGGCAAGGCCATTCCGTTCAAGACAGCCGGATGGCAGACTGTTACAATACCGTTCAGCGAGTTCAAGAAATATGCAAGCGAGATTGAAGAAGGCAAGTCGCCCACATTCAGAGAAGTTGTTGAAGACCGCAACGCAGCCACATACCGCAACTTCGGAATGGGCTTTGTCAACACCGACTTCATGTTCGACGGTCTTAGCGTAACAGCCACAATCTTCAAGCAGCACATCTACATCGACAACTGGCGTGTAGTGCCCTGCAAGAGCGAAGTAATATCAGACTTCCCCGACGAAGAAGAATAAACAATACACCGCCTGCTCCGGTGCGAACAAACACACCGGAGCAGAATAAAAAAAACAAAACAATAAAAAAGTAATATCATGAAACTGAATAAAATAATCATACCGGTGCTGGCAGCCCCGTTACTCCTCACAGGATGCTACGACGAGAAGATGGACTGGCACACGCCGGACGGACATTATCCGGTTGTATCAGACGAGATTCCACTCTCACTCCAGGAGAAAATTGCCAACTACGACAACATCAAGGCATACATGGCACAGTATATGCCTAACGTAAAGCTCGGCCTGGGACTCGGAGCAGACAAATATATCTCTGACGACACGGCCTATGTGAACAGATGTAACGACAACTTCCAACAGTTTGTTACAGGCAACGCCATGAAGCACGGCTCAGTTGTTCAGAACGACGGTAGCCTTAAGTTCACCACGATTGACGCATTCCTGGCAAAGGTGCCTTCAGACATTGACATATACGGCCACAACTTTATATGGCACACTCAGCAGAACCAGACATATCTGAAATCGCTCATTGCCCCGACAGTTGAAGTAACTCCGGGAAGTGACATCGCCAACGTTATACAAAACGGCGACTTTGAAAGCGGCACAAAAGATCATTGGAGCAGTTGGGGAAACAGTTCTACTACAGAAGTCAAGGCTGGAGCCGGATACGATGGAACTTATGGTCTTGTTATGGTTAATCCGTCTGATGCTGACGACTATTCGGCACAATTAGCCTACGACCTTACCGACCCACTAGTTGCCGGTAAAAAATACGTCATCAGATTTAAGGCAAAAGCCAGCACTCCTGCCGGTACACTGCAGTTTGCCGTACAGAACAGCAGCGACTATTCTGGCGAAGGCTATTACTCATTCAGTGTAGGCACAGAATGGACTACTTGTGAATACGACTATACTTGTTCAAAAGACAACATGAACCGAGTGCTTATAAACTTCGGCAAAGTGGCTGGTACATACTACATTGATGACGTTGAGTTTGGTGAAGAGATTGGAGAAGCAGCTACAGTAAAACACGGACCGGCAAAAGCATCATCTGTAACCTACAAGTTTAAAACAGCCGAAGAAAAGAAAGAAGCCTTGCTTGGCGCTATGGAAAGTTGGATTAAAGGCATGGCTGAACACTTGGGCAATAGAGTAAGCGGATGGGATGTTATAAACGAACCTATAACCGACGGAACACCTAAATGGCGCGGCATAAACGGCAACTTTAGCGATGGTGACAGTGAACCTGTTGAAGACCCGATAAGCGGATTTAACCTCAATTGGGCATCAGACCATTTCTACTGGGGCTATTACATTGGAAAAGAATATGCAACAAAGGCATTTGAATATGCACGCAAATATGCCCCCAATGCCAAACTTTACGTAAACGACTACAACCTTGAAACAAGTCCGGCAAAATTGGCAGAACTTATCAACTTTGTAAAATACATAGATGAGAACGGAAGCGTAAAGGTTGACGGTATCGGCACACAGATGCACGTAGACGGCAAGTCGATAACCAAGGAGCAGATTGACGCAATGTTCCAGACGCTTGCTGCTACAGGCAAACTGATAAGGATAAGCGAGCTCGACGTAAGAATCGGCACGACATCGCCTACAGCCGACGACCTGCAGACACAGTCGGACGTATATCAGATGATCATCGAATCATACAAGGCAAACATACCTGAGGCACAGCAGGGCGGAATAACACTGTGGACTCTCTCTGATGCTGCCGACGAGCACACTTACTGGTATCCTGACGACGCGCCAAACATCTTTGACAAGAACTATGCCCGCAAGACTGCCTACAAAGGTGTATGCGACGGTATAGCAGGCAAGGACATAAGCGAAGACTTCACAGGAGACATGTGGATGAACGGAAAATAATAATTCTGATACAGCGATTTATCTTATCAATAAGGTGCATAGGCTATCGGCCGTGCACCTTATTATTTTTATATACACTGCCTCCAATCGGGCAAAAATATACCGCCTTAGGCTTTCTGCAAGCCGGCATCATGCCCGTATGACCATTTGCCATAGACAAGAGAAAGGGCTAAATCAGGCTCGCATCAGGCGCACTACGCCCTATCTGCCACCAGTCTTCATTCTGCCGGCCACGTCGCCACATCATGACACGGCACAGTCTTTTTGCCTTGCGACAGCATCACACCACCTGCCATTCTTAACAATGCCCGCCATCACTCGGCCGTTCATCATGATTCGCGGGTAAGAAGCCTGCAACAATCAAAGCAACACAAGGCAAAACATGGATAGATCATGACGTCAGGACAAGAATAAGAACAGGCGTTGAAGGCGGTAAAAAATCAGGACATTATATTTTTTCATTACAGAAAGCCAACATATAATATAAGTTAAACGGAAACAATAAAATCCACCATTCTATTAACTATTGTTCACAATATGCACACATAAAACATACAAAAACAATGGTTTTGCCATGCTAAAAGCACCGGTTTTGAAGCAAAAAAGCATCACTTTTAAGTAAAAAACATGACACTTTTGCCCCGTAAACGGCATAGTAATATTATTTAACACATACATTGTCCTGACTTCGTCACTCAAAAAAACTAAACATTATAATTCGTTGATAAACAATATTTTGTAATTTTGTGTCACCCATTTTAGGGTGACACGATGCAAAAAACATGTTTATACGTAAAAAGAAATACCCATCAGGCAATGTAAGTGTCATAGTGGTTGAAAAGGTCAAGGG
>ERZ779981.139-NODE-139-length-42422-cov-4.34222_pt1 | contig 42422 bp, 30 predicted proteins | sample MGYA00511182_ERZ779981 | MGnify/ENA primary metagenome ERZ779981 (study PRJEB29588, sample SAMEA2149539) | human gut metagenome | biome: human gut; feature: human-associated habitat; material: faeces | place: Denmark | collected 2008/2010 ... | reverse complement strand
GTCTGTAACCAGTCCATAACCTTCTCCGTTATTTCAGCATTTCATTGACAGCCTTGACCACCCCAGCCTTGAATACGTCCGGCGACTTGCGGGCATTTCCGAAAGCAAATTCGGTCATGTTCTTGCTTGTTTCCTGTCCGTGCTTGTATTTCACGACAAACAGCGATGACCAGGTTACCTCATACTTCTCGGCTATCTTTTCATTCTCCTTCTTGCTGATGTCTATTACCTTAAATACGACCTCACCTTTTTTGATCTGTTCCGCAAAACTCTCCTCTATCGCAGCTTTTGTATTGCTTTCGATGGCCATACAGGTAGCACAACGCTGCTTCCCATGAAAATACAATACTTCCACATGGTCTTTTACTGTCACTTCTTTTTGCGTCTGTGCTTCCGTTCCGTTCTTTGCGTTCATGCTGCAGGCGCTAAAGGTGAAGCATGCAGCAAGCAAGAATAAAATCTTTTTCATGTCTTTCTATTTTAATTGTTAGTTATTCGCAAAACTACGAACTTATCCTTCAAAAAAAAGGGCTTACTCACAGCAGCCCTCTTTCTTGCATATAGGTTGTCCAAAAAAACTGGCAAACACATTTTGGGCAATTTCCCAGTTTTCCTTGTTAATGCAGTATCTTACTTTCGGCGTCTCAATTTCACCTTGGATAAGTCCGGCCTCTTTCAACTCTTTCAGATGTTGCGATACCGTGGCCTTTGCAATGGGAAGTTCCTCATGAATATCACCGAAAAAGCAACACTCCTGAGAGGCCAGAAACTGAAGTATGGCTATGCGTGCCGGATGCCCCATTGCCTTAGCAAAGCGGGCTATCTTTTCCTGTTCTTCTGTATACTTCTTTTTCATCCTTTCTATTCCTCCTTTTGTTTGTTGTTCGCAAAATTACGAATACGTTTTAATCCATCAAATGAATTGTCATATTTTAACATGACAACATACAATTAAAGTAAGTTTCCTGATTTTAACCATATGTTTTTCTCCGCACTTTTATCTATGGACTACCTCATCTTATTTTTATCCAATATTGATGCCATAAGCCTCATCTACACCCTCGATGCTGCCAATGAGAGTGATGACATTATCCAGTTCGTTTCTGGAATGCACCTTAAAATCCACATAACACTCCACAATCCGGTCTATTGTTTCGGTGTGCAGGCAATCAATTGAAAGCCTCAACTTATCTGTGATGCACTCCACCACATCGCTGAGAATATGATACCGGTCCACTCCTCGAATCTGAATTCGCACAGGATACAAGAACTGATTATCGGCTTCGAAGCTGACAGCCACGATGGAATCCCCTTGCCGAGACGCCTGACGGATAGCAGCCGCACAGTTCCGGGTATGCAGCGTAATCTTCCCGTTTTCATCCTTAAAGCCAATCACTTCATCGCCCGGCAACGGATGACAACAGGCACATCGAATGTATTTCAAGACCGGCTGATCGTGAAAAAACTGACGTAGATACCGCTTCGCCTTGTAAGTCTTGACACACTCCAGCCAATCCTTGTCCGGTTTGGACTGGGCATCCACCCCAATCTCCACGCAATCGCCACGATGCAGTTCCGTCTTTACGGATGACAGTTTTCCGTTGATTCTGGCATACATCGCCTGATCCCCCATCTGACCGTCAATTTCATAGGCAAAATCGAGGGCAGTCGCTCCTTTCGGAAGAATAATTCCCTTTCCTTCGGTGGTGAACACCATGATGTCATCATTATAGAAAGAAGACGTCACCCCGTCCATGTAGTCCATTTCACTGTTATAAGCCACATCCCGAAGCACGGACTTGAACTTATCCAACCATCCTTTCAGGTTCGATTCAGTACGTTCTGCCGCACATCCCAACCGGGAGTTGCGAACCATTCTCTCGGAGGAAATATGAATTTCCTCCCAGCTCCCGTTCTCGCACAACAGTTTCAGGTGGAAGCTCTGGTATCCGTTTTCCTTGGGAGCGTTGATGTAATTGGATACACTGCCCGGCTTTTCCTTGAAATGATCGGTCAATACGGAATAGATTTGCAGACTGATTTTCTTCTCTTCCTGCACATCCGCAGCCTCGTAAATGATACGTACATAGTGTTTGCCGTCCACATGCTGGAAATCACATTCCATACTGTTCATTTTCCGCCAGATATTATAAGGCATACGATAACGTATCTCGGTTCTTGCCTGAATATGATTTTCCTTCAAGAAAGCCTCCATCTTTCGCAAAAAGCTATTGATACGATCCTCGTTGGCTGCTTTTTCTTTTTCAATAAGTCCTTCAAGCAGGTAATATTCTCTCGGGCAGCGGAAGCGAAAAGAAAGATTCTCCAGTTCGGTCTTTACATGATACATGCCCAAACGGTTCGCCAACGGGGCATAAAAATAATCCGTTTCTCCAGCTATTTTCATCTGTTTGTCCGGCCGCATACTTTCCAAAGTACGCATATTGTGCAGGCGGTCGGCCAGCTTGATTAAGATGGCCCGCACATCAAACCGCACGGATGCCAGAATCTGCCGGTAGTTGTCTATCTGCTGCGACTGGTCGTACTCTGCCTTCTTCTGTTTGGTGACCACGCCTACCAAGAAAGCCACATCGTCGCCAAACCGTTCCCGGATGTCATCCAAGGTGTAGGGGGTATCTTCCACCACATCATGCAGAAAAGCCGCCATAATCGGATTGGCTCCCAGTTCAAACTCCTCGGCTACAATGCGGGCCACGGCTATAGGGTGAATGATGTACGGTTCCCCACTTTTTCGTTTCTGCCCTTTATGGGCTTCTTTTGCCAGCTGATATGCAGCCACGATGCGCTTCATATTCTCGGGTGACATTCTGGACTCCAAGTGCGAAAAAAGTCCCTGTACAGACTGGTCCAATGCATCTGCATTCGCTTCCATATTCCCATTGTTCTCCACCATATTCTATCCTCCCATTTGTTCTGTTATCTTTCTAAGATACGCCTTCCAATTACCTGACGGTTTTTCCCTCTGCCAATAGCCAGTTCCACTTCATCGATATCGCATCTCATTCCTTCAATCCTCAAACTCCTTGTATCCACAAAAATACGAATTATTCTTAAGACAAAAAGGCTGGCACACAGCCAGCCTCCTTGTTTATTTCCCGCCTGCCGGAAGATTCTTCAAGAAATAATCCGTCATGGATTTCCGCAGGTGATACGTGGTGCCTTCCCGTTCGTTAATGGCATGCGAGCGCATCGGATAAGACAGCTGATAGAACACCTTGCCGTGTTTCACCAGCTCGTTGACCAGCATCTCACAATTCTGGTAGTGTACGTTATCGTCACCGGTACCGTGTATGAGCAGCAAGTTCCCTTTCAAACCTTCCACATACGAAATGGGTGAGCCTTTACGATAGCCTTCCGGATTGGCCTGGGGTGTGTTCATGTAGCGTTCCTGGTAAATGGTGTCGTACAACCGCTGGTCGGCAACAAAAGCTATGGCAATCCCCGTGCGGAACACATCCGGATAGCGGAACATACAATTGAGGGTCTGGCTTCCTCCTCCGCTCCAACCTGTAATGCCGATACGCGAGGTATCGATAAACGGATACTGACGGGCCAAATCAAGGATTCCCTGTGCCTGATCCTGTGAGGCAAAGGTACCCACCTCACCGTAGATGCATTTCCGCCATTCCCTACCACGAGGGGCAGCGGCACCGCGGTTATCAATACTGATGACGATATACCCCTGGTTGGCCAGGAACTGGTGCCACATATTGCCTCCCTGCCATACATCCTGCACCGTAGAACTAGCCGGTTCGCCATACACGTCGATGATGACCGGATATTTCTTTGCCGGATCAAAATCTACCGGCTTGATCATAAAGGCATCCAATACCAAGTTGCCGGAATGCGCCTTGACAAATTCCTTCGGGCGCAACTTCAGCTGCTGATATTGTGCCAGCGCTTCCTTGTTGTCTTCAATAACCGACAAAGTCTTATGCGAAGGCAAAGCCACCATCTCTATCCGCGGAGGAGTGACGGCATTGCTGAAAGTATGCACGGCATACTTCCCATCAGGAGAGATATTGTATCGGTGCTGGCCTTGTTCGTTCAACGGAGAAAGACGTTTCACCTCTCCTTTGCCAAACAAATTAGCTGAATACAAATAACGTTGAGTATAGTTATCCGGTGAAGCAATGAAATACACCAGTCCTTTCTTCAGGTCCATGCCCACCTGCTCAATCAAATCGAAATTGCCCTTCGTGATGGGTTGGATATCTTTTCCGTCACGGCTTACCCGGTACAGATGACGCCATCCGTCCCGTTCGCTTTGCCAGGTAAAATACGTATTATGTTTCAGCCAGGTCACCTGGTCGTTGGTTTCCACCCAAGCTGCATCCGTCTCGGTCAGAATGTTTTTCGGTGCACCGCCTCCGATAGTCGCAATCCATACCTTGTTCGTATTTTGCGGACGATTCATCTGCTGGATAAACAAGTCATTACTTTCTGGAATAAACTCCATCCGCATGATATAATTCTGACGAGGATCGCCCGGCAGGTCAATCCAAGTAGTTTTTCCTCCGGAAGCTGCCACATAGCCCACCTTCACGGCTGAATTGGTGGTTCCAGCCTTCGGATAAGGGAAGCGGATAATTTTCGGATACAAAGAATCGACGTTGTTGATGATATCAAACCAGCCTGTACCTTCCGTATCGCTCTGCCAGTAGGCGATGTATTTGCCGTCGGGACTCCAGCGGAAGCCGTCCCGGCAGAAGAATTCTTCCTCATACACCCAGTCGAAGGTTCCGTTCACAATCGTACTGCTGCCATCATGAGTCAACTGGGTAATTTTCCCATCGGCCACATTTTCCACATAAATATTGTTCCCGCTCACGTAGGCTACCCGCGTCCCGTCGGGAGAGAACTTGGCAAACATCAGGCTGCTCTCCGGGAAATTCTTTCCCAACTGACGCAACTGTTTCGTTTGCATATTGAGCACCCAGTAATCGCCGCGTGTATCGTAGCGCCATACCCGCTTCGTATTCGTATAGACCAATACCTGCTTACGCGAAGTGTCAAAGCTGAAACTTCTGACCGACAGCGTATCGGAAGTACCCGGTTTCACAAACGAGGAAGCCGGTATCAACACTTCCCGTTTTCCTTTGCCAGAGGCATCGTATGCCACGATGTCGTATCCTCCTGCCGGATTCTTTTCTTTCTTCGAATACTTGCCTCCGTCTGAAAGCCAGTTTACCTGACTTCCTCCTTTAGTAACCACCAGTCCTCCGTTTACTACCTCTTCCAATGTAGGGATATGCTGTGCATATACCGACAGAGAAGAAAGGCAACAAGCTATCAAAACCGTCTTTCTGATATTCATTTGCATACTAATTTTAGTGTTTTAAAGAATAATGTCAAAATTACTGATAAAAATACAACATTTCTGCCACAAATAGGCAAAATTCGGACATAAAAAAACGCACTTGCGTTTGGATTAAAACGTAAGTGCGTTTACCCCAAAACGTCCTTACGTTTTACCTCAAACGCAAGGACGTTTGAAGTAAAACGCAAAGGCGTTTTTCCAGAGGCTATTTTCAGCCTCAAAATTCGCCTCAGAATTTCACCAGAATACGGAACACTTTTCCCGGATGGGCAGCCCATTCAGCCATGGCTTCCGCAGCTCCTTCGGGAGCTACGATGCGGGAGATAAGTTCTTCCGTCGGGCAGTTGCCGGTTTTCATATAATGAATCACGGCACGGAAATCGGCTGGTAATGCGTTACGCGAACCCCGTATATCCAACTCTTTCTGCACGAAATATTTTGTCTGAAACTCTACCCCGCTCTTGGCATAACCAATGCATACCACGCGGCCGGTAAAGCCCACTTCATCAACCGCCATCACATAGGTGGCCGGACTGCCTACGGCTTCTATCACCACATCAGCACCCATACCACCGGAATATTCCTGTACCCGTTCATGTACATTCTCTGTCTGTGAGTTGATGACGTACGTGGCACCCATTCTGCGGGCCAAGGCCAGTTTCTCGTCATCCAAATCAACGGCAATTACCGTAGCGCCGCGCAAGGCCGCACGTACGATGGCTCCCATACCGACCATTCCGCAACCAATGACCATCACCAGTTCGTTGTCGACTACCTGTCCGCGTGACACGGCGTGGAAACCTACGCTCATCGGCTCAATCAGGGCACAATCACGAGCAGAGATTCCTTCTGCCGGAATCACCTTGTTCCAGGGCAGTACGGCATATTCACACATCACTCCCTTACGCTGCACACCGAGCGTCTCGTTATGTTCGCAAGCGTTGACACGTCCGTTCCGGCATGAAGCACACTTGCCGCAATTCGTATAAGGATTCAGCGTTACACTCATGCCCTTCTTGAAACTGTCGGGTACTCCTGCCCCTACGGCTTCTATCACGGCACCGACTTCATGTCCCGGAATGACCGGCATCTTCACCATCGGGTTCCGGCCAAGATATGTATTCAAGTCGGAACCACAAAAACCTACATACTCAATCTTTACCAGTATCTCCCCTTCGTGCAGTTCAGGCTTTTCAATCTCCACGACTGCCATTTGCTGGGGAGCTGCAATTTGAACAGCTTTCATTTTCTTCTTATTTTTAATTCTACGTTTCTATTTTAATCCAACACCTTGTAACCCTTCCAGCCGTAATAGGCACAGAACAGGAAACAAATCATCGGAACGATATATGCAATGTGATACATCTCCTCACTGATATGCATCAGATAAGCCGTGAACTGAGGCAGACAGGCATTTCCCACGATGGCCATCACCAGAAAAGCGGCCCCGCTCTTGGTCTGGTCGCCCAACCCTTTCAACGCCAGCGAGAACTGGGTGGGATACATGATGGACATAAAGAACGAAATACCCAGCATGGCATACAGCCCGGTCCGTCCGCCACATACAATCACCACCAGACAAAGCACGACATTCACCAAGGCATACACCAGCAACATGTCCTGCGGACGGAAACGAATCATCAGTCCAGTACCAATCCATCGTCCAATCAGGAAGGCCAGCATGTACAATCCGAAATACGTGGTAGCCACAGTCTCCGAAATGCCTGCATACGTACAGCAGTATACTAAGAACAGGCTGTTGATGGCCGTTTGCCCACCGTTATAAAAAAACTGAGCAATTACGCCCCACCGCAGATGCGACCGCTTCCACACCCCGAAGTCTATCAGTTTCTCCTTGGTGGCCTCCCGGTGTCCTTCGTCGCCAATCTTCGGCAGTTTGGCACAAAGGAAGACCACAGCAATGAGCAACAACAATACGGCCAGTGCCAGATAAGGAGATTTCATGGCATCCGTTTCAAACTGGATATAGGCATCCCATCCGCCCGGATAATCCGCGGGCAATGTTTCACGCGTATAATGAGTACCGCTCAAAACCAGCTTGCTCAAAAACATGGCCGAGATAAAGGCCCCCAGCCCGTTGAACGATTGTGCCAAGTTCAAGCGCCGGGGGGCAGTGGCTGCCTCACCCAAAGCTGTGACATACGGATTGGCCGCCGTCTCCAGAAAACACATTCCGGTGGCAATAATGAAGAAGATGCACAGATACGCCCAATATTCTTTCAACATGGCTGCCGGAAAGAACAACAATCCTCCCACAGCTGCTAAAAACAGTCCGAACACAATGCCAGCCTTGTAGCTGTAACGCTTCATGAACATGGCAATCGGTATCGGGAAAATAAAATAAGCCAGCCAATAGGCCGTTTCCGTAAAAGAGGCTTCAAAGGTATTCAGCTCACAGGTCTTCATCAGCTGCCGGATCATGGTAGGCAACAAGTTGCTGCTAATGGCCCACAAAAAGAACAGACTAAACACCAGCGCCAGCGGAAGTGTATAACTCTTGTTTTTCATCGTATCCTGATTTTCGCTTATTCAGACATATTCTTGATATAAGGAAGCTCCGGCAAATCATGGAAGCCGTAAAAACGACGGGCATTCTCTCCAAGGAACAGGGCTTTCTCCTCGTCTGTCAGTTCCTGCGACTTGCTCACAAAATCGTACGACATCCGATACGTGATGGCCGTAATCGTACGCGGATAGTCCGAGCCCCACATCAGTTTTTCGAAACCCACCAAATCGGCTGCCTTCTGAATGGCCCTTATAGCCCCCTTGAAGGGATAAAATTCGTCATTGAACAACCAGGTAATGCCTCCCGATTCGATACGTACATTCGGGTGGCGTGCCAGCTTGATTTGCTCTGTCCAACCAGGAGTGGTCACCATCCCGAAATGCCCGATGGCAATTTTCAGGTTGGGACACTCCTGAATCACCTCTTCCAACTCACCCACCTGCGTAGCCCCGTCGGCCATATCAATGGACAACAGCACGCCATTTTGTTCCATCAGATGGAACATCTGCATCATTTCCTCACAGTTCAGCCACACACGACCTTCTTTGAGCAACAGCCGCTGGGCCGGTATTTTGATACCCCGAAACCCGCGGGCAATAAGCTGGCGCGCCTGCTCCAAGTATCCCGGTTTACGAAACTCGCACATACCGCATACAAAGAAACGGTCAGGATAGCGGGCAGCCACCTCTGCCAGATAGTCATTCTGAAAACCGTCGATGAATTCCTGTGTCACCACTGCCGCAGCCACCTGCGCATAATTCATGTTCGACAGGAATACCTCGGCACTGTTCACTCCGTCGGTCATAAACGGGGGAAGCATCTGACGCACTTCCCCCATAAACAATGACCGCCCATTCTCCAAGGTACGGATAGGCAGCCCATCGACCACCGTATCCTGCTTCAACCACAAGTGAGAATGTGCATCTATGATCAACCCCATATACAACTTCCTCCTCATTATGAGTTAGCCCAGCTCACACGGAACTGGTCACCAATGATTTCACGAACTTCACGTACCAGTTCTTCATCCATCGGCTCCTCGATATATGCTACATTCTTCTTCACATTCTGCGGATTGGCCGTACTGAACAACGTAGTGGCAATCCGCGGATTGCTGACCGCATACTGCATGGCCAACTTCTCAATCGGATAATTTTTAGCCTTGCAATGTTCCATTGCTTTCCGGCAAGCTTCTACCAGCGGCTGAGGTGCCGGATGCCAGGCCGGTACGCCTCTCTCTGTCAACAGTCCCATAGATAACGGAGAAGCATTAATCACACCGATACCTTTCGATTCAAAGTAATCCAGAAAATCAACCAACTTGTCGTCGCACAGGCAGTGATGGCAGAAGTTCAGCACCGATTCCACCGTACCGGCCGGAGAATGGTCTATCACCCATTTCAGGTTCTCCAGCTGCAGGTCGGTGATACCTACATGACCTACCACCCCTTTTTCTCTCAATTCCACCAAGGCCGGCAGGGTTTCATTTACCACCTGATTCAAATCGGCAAACTCGATATCATGGACGTTAATCAAATCGATGTAATCAATATGCAGACGTTCCATACTTTCGTACACACTCTCCGTGGCCCGTTTACCAGAATAATCCCACGTATTCACGCCATCTTTTCCATAACGTCCTACCTTGGTGGAAAGATAATACTTGTCACGTGGAATATCCTTCAACGCCTTTCCAAGCACAGTCTCTGCCTTGTAGTGTCCGTAATAAGGTGACACATCAATAAAATTCATCCCCAAATCGATTGCTGTAAACACTGCCTCCAAGGCTTCTTTTTCTTTAATGTCATGGAACACTCCTCCTAAAGAAGAAGCTCCGAAACTAAGGGAAGAAACTTTCATCCCCGTTTTTCCAATTTCATGGTATTGCATAGTTATTTTATTTAAGATTCATACAAATAAAACATTCGTTCCATCAACCGCCATTTTTCAGCAGAACTACTGCCCGGCACACATTCCTGAAAACGGCCCACATAGTCTTCCCATTCGGTCTGGCGAGGCAATTGGGCCAGACGTTTCATCGCGGTACCCCAGTCAAAGTCCAGCGGCGTTTCTACAATCATGAACAAACGGCTGCCGATGATGTAAATCTCCATCTCCAGAATCCCTACCGATCGGATACCTTCCCGAATCTCCGGCCAAGCCTCTTCACGACTGTGTATTTTTCGGTATTCCGCTATGAGTTCCGGATTGTTCTTCAAATCCAGAGTCTGGCAGTAACGTTTAACAGGTATTCCATATTCTTTTACTCTATATCCTTCCATTTTATCATTTCATAATTTTCAGTACCGGAGCAATCTGGTTCAACGGCTGTGCCGGAAGCACCACCTGCAAACCTTCGACCGTACGCGTAAAGTCGACCTTTCCATATCCCAATAATTCTACCCGTTGAATAGCCTCCTCATAAAGCTTACTGCCCGCAGCCAATGACTTGATGTTCACTTTGCCATCTTCCGGCCAAGCCAGCACAGTGGCATACAAAGCCTTCGGTGTCTGGGTAAACCGGATTTCCTTGGCTCCGGCCTGACTATAGGAACCTTCATTGAAGCCTTGCGCATTCAACGGAATATCTTCTTCCGCAATTGGTCCTTCACCAAACACTTTCCACGGACGCGTATCATAAATGGCTTCCTTGTTAATGTTCATCCAATCGCCAAATTCATTCAGGATTTTTTCTTCCTTCTCGTCGAAAGTTCCATCGGCCCGCAACGGCACGCTCAACAACAGATTGCCGTTCTTGCTCACGATATCAATCAACAGTTTGGCTACGTAAGCAGCCGATTTATATTCATTCTTCTCATAGATGGACGTATTGTAATGCCACCCGCCGATGCAAGAACATGATTGCCAAGGCTGGTCGATAATCTGATTGGGTGCCCCACGTTCCACATCCCATACCAACGCCTTCCGCTGGTTCTCGTCCAGAATCTTTCCAAACATCACTGCTTCCAGTTTTCCCTGATGTGTAGCCATGTTGTGGTTATAGAAATGTGCGGCAATCTTCAATCCTGCATCACTGATGGGATAGAAAGGAGCCACCGTCACATCAAAATAAATCAAATCCGGATTGTAACGGTTGATGGCGTCTACCGTACGGTTATAGAAGTTTGTACAATATTCCTGAGTCGGCATACATACTCCGTTTCCCCATGCCCACTGACGGTGAATCATTCCATTATCCCAGCTGTTTTCACTTAGCGGATGATTCTGTGCATACAAATCCTGCGGGTCGTATCCTTCCCACCACTTACCTTTCCCGTCGGCCTTGGTCAGCTTTCCATCATAAGGAATACCTTTTTTCGGGCCAATCGTATCATGACGCTGTGAGGGTTCATACCAGCTCCACGCATGGTCGGCATGGAAGCTGATGCCGAAATACAACCCGTATTTTCGGGCAGCTTTCTCCCATCCGGCCAGAATGTCTTTTTTCGGTCCCATGTTTACCGAGTTCCAAGGCTGGTACTTGCTGTCCCACAAGTCCATATTGTCATGGTGATTACCCAAAGCAAAGAAATACTGGGCACCGATTTTCTTGTAGAAAGCCACCAACTTGTCGGGGTCCCATTTCTCCGCCTTCCACAACGGAATGATATCCTTGAAACCTACTTCTGACGGGTGACCATAATGCTCCACATGATATTTATATTCATTCGAACCTTCAATATACATGGAACGGGCCATCCAGTCGCCGGAACCTTCCACACATTGGGGCCCCCAGTGCGCCCAGATGCCAAACTTCACGTTCCGGAACCATTCCGGCACCTGATAGTTGCTTTCAAGCGAAGCCCAAGTAGGTTCGAATTTGCCTTTCATCATCGGTTCGTCCTTTTCCGAGACCGGCACCTGGTACGTTTGGGCAGACAGCCCGCCTACTACAGATAAAAATAAAGAAGCCAGTATGAGTTTTGTTTTCATAAGCATGATTGATTAGAGTGTTTTTCTAAAAACAAATGTACAGAGAAACCACAAAAACGAATAGGATTAAATGGTAAGTTTATAGGTCAATATCGACAAAACGCTACCCTCATACCTCTTTCCCCCTATTTTATTCACACTTATTTCGATGTCCTTTTACAAAGAGAAAAAATAAAACTGTAAATTTATCCCCAAAATTTAGCCTATGAATCTGCAAGTAGAACAACTGCATCCGCTGGTCTTGAATGTAGGACTGGCCATCCACAATGCCGACTGGAACTGGAAAAACGTCAACAGCCCGTTTACCCGTCTATATTATGTCACGGAAGGTACTGCCCAAATCGAACTTCCTGACGGAATACACACCTTATATCCCAATCATATGTATTTTGTCCCGGCATTTACCGTGCATACCAATATCTGCCATTCACATTTCGTCCATTATTACTTGCATATTTATGAGGACCATTACTCGGAAAATGACTGGCTGGAACGCTGGGAATTTCCCATAGAAATAGAAGCCAGTCCACTTGATCTGCCTCTTTTCCAGCGCTTATGTGAGATCAATCCGCACATGATGTTACCCAAATCTGACCCGACTACCTACGACAACAATCCGACCCTGATGCGAAATCTACTCAAAAACCGGCAGAGAGCGTTCTGCGACAAGGTAGAATCAAGAGGTATCGTACTACAACTATTGTCGCATTTTTTGAAACACGCACAGCCCAAAATTGAAATGGAAGACAACCGGATTGCCAAAACTGTGATGTACATTCGCAAACATCTCAATGAAACCATTGAACTTGAAAAATTAGCAGAAATAGCTTGCTTGTCGAAAGACCATTTTATCCGACTGTTCAAAAAAGAACTGGGGAATACCCCTCTGCAATATATCAACCAAAAGAAAATAGAAAAAGCACAGCTACTTCTCGTAACGGAGGATCTGACAGTCAAGGAAATTGCCTTCCAACTGGCTTTTGACGACTATTCTTATTTCAACCGCCTGTTCAAAAAAATAACCGGCGTAACTCCTCAGGAGTATCGCCGGCTATACTGAAAAACCTATACTTAAGGTTCCACTTCCACTGTCATTACAAATCCGCCTCGCGGAAGGCAATCCACTTTCACGCTCTTTTCCGTACCTGAGAGGTTGCGGATAGCAAACTGATTGCTCTTCTGGCCATCGGCATACAAGGTAACTCCTTTGATTTTTTCGTGGATAAAACCTAAATCCACGATAAGAGGCATGGATTCGTTGGTTCCGTTCAGTCCGCCAATATACCAGCAATCTCCGTTCTTCCGGGCCATGACCACATGGTGGGAAGGATAACCGTCAAGCAATTTCGTGTCTTCCCATACTGTAGGTAGAGAAGAAATGAACGAACGAACCTCAGCCGGTTGAGCATGATATCCTTCCGGACGATCGGCCAAGTGCTGCAACGCAGATTCAAAGACTACCAGCAAGGCCAGTTCATGTCCGTTGGAAGTGATATGCGGATGCTGGGAATCAGTGAAAGTACAAGGAGTATAATCCATCGGCCCTATCACGTTCCGGGTAAAGGGCAACGTACAGTTATGCCATGCAGCACTATCCGTCAGCACCTCCTTATTATTATACCATTCTGCTCCGTACACTGCTTCTACCGACATCATGTGAGGATACGTACGCTGCCAGCCACGAGGAATTGTCGCTCCGTGAAAATTCACCATTAGATGATATTTAGCCGCATCTTCCAGGATATCGATAAAATAGTTCATCACCGACACACTGTCACGGGTAAAGAAATCCACCTTGATGCCCTTCACTCCAGCCGATTCAAGCCAAGCAAATTCTTTCTGCCGCACTTCTGGTTTGTTCAAACGGTACAAAGGACCATACAGACACCATTCTGTAGAAGAATTGTACCACAACAAAGGCGAAACATGTTTCTCTTTCGCATAGCGTAAAGCATCTTCCACATTGCCTCCATTTGCCATTTCATCCCATTCCGCATCAATCAACATGTAAGGCAGATGAAAATCGGCCGCAAAATCAATGTATTTTTTCACAATCTGATAGTCGTTGGAACCGTGGTTATAAGCCCAGTAAATCCAGGAAACGACTCCCGGTTTAATCCAAGACACATCCGTCAGGCGACAAGGCTCACTGACATCCGTAATCAGAGTGGATTCCACCACATCGGCCAATGAACCGATGATAGCTACACGCCAAGGAGAGCACCATCTGCCAGAAACCTTCGTCGGTTGCGACATTTCCACCTGATAGGCAGACTCGCCGGCCACATTGTTCAGCCAGGAGCCACAATTTCCTCGCATGATATTGGCCTCTGATAAAAGGCTAAAAACGGCATCCGAGACTTCAAACAAAGCCGGAAATCCCCATTGGTTCTTGGAATAATCAGCCACACGACCTTTATTCTTCAAGTAGAAGTCTTCATACGACTGACTCAACTTCTGGGTCCAGCGGGTAATGCCGTCCTGAAACTGGAAAGTAGTTTTTTCTCCGGCAATGCTCATTTCTTCCTTCAACTCAGGAAACACATACCGAAACGCAATGCCGTCATCATACACCCGAAACTCCAGATCAAGTCGTACGTTTTGAGCGTTCTTGAAATGAAACACCTGCTGGTTTCCCTGATTCATGCAATGGCGGCGCTTACCTGTCACCATCGTGTAATCCTCCTTCAACGAAACCACAGGAGAGGAATCCATATAAACGAACTCAGCATCCGCCTGTGAGAAACAAAGTCCCACATTATTTATATGTACCACCGGAATGGTTTCATTCCCTTTCTTATAAGATACTTTAAAACCATCTACAGAAGGAGTCGCACTCACCACAATCTTTCCGTTAGGGGAACTCCATTCATCACTCGCTTTTCCAGACACACCGATTAAAAACATGCATACCAAACACATGTATGCTTTCCATTGATTAAATTTTCTTAGGCTATACATCATCTTTGTTTTAACTATTTGCAAAATTATCCGTTCTTCCTTGAAATGAATTGTACAAAATTGTTTTATATAGGACAATATCGATTTACAATCAGAAACAGACTTTATTTATAGACTCCCTCTCTTCACATGAATCCTCCAGCAGGCAATATCCCAACCGTTTTTTTCAATATTAACAAAACAGGACAATATGAAACAGAGCTTGATAAAGAGCGGATAACAATATAATTTTATATAAAACTTCCCCTAAAAGAGAGGAATCGAAGAAAAACTTTCTACTTTTGCAACTTGTAATTAAAAGAACTCATTTGCAGATGAAAATAAAGTTTTTGCCATTGGTTGTAGCACTCTTTGCCGCAACATCCATAATGACATCGTGTTTGAACAATGATGTGGAACAAATTACCTATACTTCCGAAACCAGTATCACGGGGTTTTCACTGGGGACATTGAACATTGACCGCATCGGTAAAGACCAAAATGGACAGGACAGTGCATACGTAGATACTCTCGACTGTTCTGATTATCCATTCACCATCAACCAAATGACAAGAGAAATAGAGAATAAAGACTCACTGCCGTATGGAACTCATATAGACAAGGTTATCACCAATGTCATTTACGATACAGGCATCTTATTTTATAGACCCAAAGGAGCTACAGAAGATACATTATGGGTATCTACCGACTCTCTTGACTTCACGGATTGTCAAAAAACTCCTGTAGAATTCAAAGTACTTGCTTACAATGGTACAATGGGACAAGCCTACAAAGTAAAGGTCAATGTGCACCAGCAAATTCCTGATACCCTTGCCTGGAAACAATTCAGCAATGCATTCAGTAACGGCACACTGAGCGAACAAAAAGCAGTTTATGCCAACGGGAAAGTGTATGTCTTCGGGAAAAACGGTAACAATTCGCATATTGAATACACCAATGTATCGAATGACAATCCGACTTCCTGGACTCCGGTAACAACTGATGTACCTGAAAATATCGACACATATTCAGCTACTGAATGGGCTGGGAACATTTATTTCTTAGCAGGAACAAGCAGCAAACAGCTTTACAAACTCAACGCAGAGGACGAGACAGTGACCTTGGAAGGTACGGAAACCTTCGATATGCTGATCGCAGGAAATGACATCAAAGAGGAACTGTATGCGATAAAAGACGGGAAAAGCGGTGTATACAAAGCTGGCACATGGAAAACGGATGACAATGCATTCGAACAGTTCCAGACCGGAAAACCATTCTTTGCCAATACAGTAACTACATCTTATAATACCAATCTGACTACGACAGTAGCTCTCTGCTACAACCAGGGAACTACGGCCAACGATACGACAGCTCTTGTTTTTGGCCGTACGTCAACCGACAACCAATGGGAAGAAAGAATGCAGAATCTGCCATTGCCGAACTTGCAGAATGTAACCATGATTTATTATGACGGGAAATTATATGCCTTCGGAGGTGCATGCAACCAGCCGAAAGTGGAAGCCTTCAGTCAGTTCTACTGTTCTATCGATAACGGGCTTTGCTGGCGACCGGTGACCGAATGCATGGCGTTCCCATCCGATTTCAATAATCTATACACCACACACCACGGCAATTATTCATGTGCCGTGACTCCCAAACTGGAAGGAGGAAACTCTAAAGGAAACTTTATCTGGATTGTATGGGAAAATGGAGACATCAGCCGTGGACGCATCAACCGTCTGGGATTCACCCCCAAATGGTAAATCCATCAACCTTGAAAATAAAAGACTATGCTATATAAAGACCAACTGGATAAAAACCGGATACCGACGCATATCGCCATCATCATGGACGGAAACGGACGGTGGGCTAAACAAAGGGGACAGGTCCGCACGTTCGGACATCAGGCGGGAGCTGAAACCGTACATGTCATTGCGGAAGAAGCGGCACGCCTGGGAGTGAAATATCTGACTCTTTATACCTTCTCCACTGAAAACTGGAACCGACCCGCAGACGAAGTAGCTGCCTTGATGAGTCTGCTCATGGACTCCATCGAGGAAGAGACCTTCATGAAAAACAATATCAGCTTCCGGATTATCGGGGATACCACGAAATTGCCGGACAACGTACTTGCCCGCCTGAATCGGTGTATCGAACGTACATCAAAAAATACAGGCATGTGTCTCACCTTGGCATTGAGTTATTCTTCCAAATGGGAAATCACGGAAGCGGTCAGAACCATTGCCCGCGAAGTGAAGGAAGGCAAACTCGTTCCAGAAGAAATTACAGACCAGACCATCGACCGATGTCTGGCTACCCACTATATGCCCGACCCAGACTTGTTGATCAGAACAGGCGGCGAAATCCGACTCAGTAACTACCTGCTTTGGCAGTGTGCTTACACCGAACTGTATTTCTGCGACACTTTCTGGCCGGACTTCAAGGCCGAAGAGTTATGCAAGGCTATTTGTGACTTTCAAAAAAGAGAACGCCGATTCGGCAAAACCAGTGAACAAATTTAACAGAGAACAATGCAAAATCGTTTTTCACTTATCCTGCTGATTGCAGCTTGCCTCTCTTCTGTTTCGGTTGGGGGACAGGCTCAAGACAATAATACTACAACTGAACCAAGCAACAAACCGGTTATCCTCTACAACGGAACGCCGAAGAAATATGAAATCGCCGACATCAAGGTCAGCGGTGTGAAGAACTATGAGGATTATGTCCTGATAGGAATCTCCGGCTTGGCTGTAGGACAGACCATTACCGTGCCGGGCGACGACATTACTTCCGCCGTAAAAAGATACTGGCGACACGGTTTGTTCTCCGATGTGAAAATCGTAGCCGATAAGATTGTAGACAACAAGATTTACTTGTCTATCCAGCTGACACAGCGCCCGCGTATCACCGACATCGTGATTCACGGCGTGAAGAAGAGTGAACGCGAGGATTTGCAGGCCAAACTGGGTATGGCCAAGGGTACACAGGTAACACCGAACCTGATTGACCGTGCCAAGATTCTGATCAAGAAACACTTTGACGAGAAGGGATTCAAGAACGCGGAAGTCAACATCATCGAGCGGGAAGACCCGGAAAACAAGGAGCAAGTATATGTGGATGTGAACATCGACAAGAAAGCCAAAGTCAAGGTACACAAAATTACCATCGACGGCAACGAGGTGCTCACTGACAAGAAGTTGAAACGTGTGATGAAGAAGACCAACGAAAAAGGTAAGCTCATCAACTTGTTCCGTGCGAAGAAGTTCATTGAAGAACGCTACGAAGAAGACAAGCAGAAAATCATCGACAAATATAACGAGTTGGGTTATCGTGACGCGCAAATCGTCACCGACAGCGTATCACCTTACGACGACAAGACCGTAGACGTATACATGAAAATCTACGAAGGACAGAAATATTACCTCCGCGACATCACGTGGGTGGGTAATACGGTATATCCTTCCGACTTGTTGAACGAACAGCTCCGTATGAAAAGCGGCGACGTGTACAACCAAAAATTGTTGAACGACCGTATTTCAAACGATGAAGATGCCATCGGTAACAACTACTACAACCGTGGATATGTGTTCTATCGTCTGGACCCCGTGGAAGTGAACATCGACGGTGACTCTATCGACTTGGAAATGCGTATCACCGAAGGTCCGCAGGCCAGCATCAGTCACGTGCGCATCAACGGTAACGACCGTCTGTATGAAAACATCGTACGACGTGAGTTGCGTACCCGGCCGGGTGACCTCTTCAGTAAGGAAGCCTTGGAACGTTCCTACCGTGAAATTGCGCAGATGGGACATTTCAACCCGGAAAACATCAAACCGGATGTACAGCCGAACTTCGAGGACGGTACAGTGGACATCAACTGGGGACTGGAATCCAAGGCGAACGACCAGGTGGAATTCTCCGCAGGTTGGGGACAGACCGGTATCATCGGTAAGTTGAGCTTGAAGTTCACGAACTTCTCGTTTGCCAACCTGTTCCGCAAGAACAACAATTACCGTGGTATCCTGCCGCAGGGTGACGGACAGACCCTGACCATCAGTGGACAGACCAACGGACGTTACTACCAGTCATACAGCGTGTCATTCTTCGACCCGTGGTTTGGCGGCAAGCGACCGAACTCCTTCTCTGTATCGGCCTTCTATTCCGTACAAACCGACGTGAGCAGCCAGTACTACAACTCTGCCTACATGAACAACTACTACAACATGTTGAGCGGATACGGCTATTACGGAGGTTACGGAAACTACTACGACAACTACGAATCTTACTACGACCCCGACAAGTCTATCAAGATGTTCGGTGTATCTGTAGGATGGGGTAAGCGTCTGCGCTGGCCGGATGACTACTTTACTTTGTCGGCCGAACTGTCTTACCAGCGATTCATGCTGAAAGACTGGAGCTACCTCTACATCAAGTTGAACAACGGACAGTATATGAACACCGGTAACTGCAACAACCTGAGCTTGAACCTGACCCTGTCGCGTAACTCTTCGGACAACCCGATCTTCCCACGTTACGGTTCTGAATTCTCGGCTTCCTTGCAGATTACTCCGCCTTACTCTCTGTTCAGCAAGAAGGACTATTCTACTTACGGAAAAGACAACTACCACGATGCAGCCAGCATGTACAAGTGGATTGAATACCACAAGTGGAAATTCAAAGCCAAAACTTATACAGCCCTGATGGATATCCAGAAATGTCCGGTCCTCATGACCCGTACAGAATTCGGTATCCTCGGTCACTTCAACAAGTACAAACGTTCACCGTTTGAAACCTTCTACGTGGGAGGTGACGGTATGACGGGTTACAGCTACAACTACGCATCCGAAACCATTGCCCTCCGTGGATATGAAAACGGTTCACTGACCCCGTACGGAAGTGAAGGTTATGCCTACATCCGTCTGGGTGCCGAACTCCGTTACCCGCTGATGTTGGAGAACTCCACCAGTATCTATGCACTGGGCTTCGTGGAAGCCGGTAATGCCTGGAACAACGTAACCGACTTCAACCCCTTCAAGTTGAAACGTTCTGCCGGATTCGGTGTCCGTATCTTCCTGCCGATGATTGGTATGATGGGTATTGACTGGGCATACGGTTTCGACAAGATTGACGGTTCAATGCAATACAGCGGAAGCCAGTTCCACTTTATCATCGGACAAGAATTCTAACACTTAAAAACCAAAGAATTATGAAGAGACTCGTTTTATCCGTTTTGCTGTTAGTGGCCGCCATCGGCATGGCCTCAGCACAGAAATTCGCACTGGTAGATATGGAGTACATCCTCAAGCAGATTCCTTCCTATCAACAGGCCAACCAACAGATGGAGTCACTGTCAAAGGAATGGCAAAGCCAGATTGAGGCTAAAGCCAATGAAGCTAAAAAGATGTATGAAGATTACCAGAAGACAGCAGGTACGCTGTCGGCTGCCCAAAAGACCACTAAGGAAGAAGCTATCGTAGCCAAGGAAAAAGAAGCGGCAGAGCTCCGCAAGCAATATTTCGGGCCGGAAGGCGAAATGATGAAGAAACGTCAGGAACTGATTGCTCCGATTCAGGATGCCATCTACAATGCGGTAAAGGACATTGCCACCCAGCGTGGATATGATGCCGTGATTGACCGTGCCTCAGCACAAAGCATGATTTTTGCCTCTCCACGCATCGATATCAGCAATGAGGTTCTTGCAAAACTGGGATATTCAAATTAATTTTATACATTTGCAACCGGGGATTACAAAGACCGTTTTTACAATGAATTAATTAATAACAAATAGAAACTTGAGATTATGTTGAAAAAAATTGCTTTTTTACTTTTGCTCATCGCGCCGATGAGTGTATTCGCACAGAAATTTGCGCATTTCAAATCAATGGATATCATCCCGGTAATGCCGGAATATGCAAAAGCACAGACTGACATCCAGACCATGAGTAAACAATACGAAGATGAAATCAAACGTGCTTCTGACGAATTCAACAAGAAATATGCAGAATACCAGCAGGAACAGAAGAACCTGCCGCAGAACATTCAGGAACGCCGTCAGAAAGAATTGCAGGACCTGAGCGAAAAGGGCATGCAGTTCCAGCAGGATGCACAGCAGCAGTTGCAGAAAGCATACGCTGACATGATGGAACCTATCTACAAGAAACTGGAAGATGCCGTAAAAGCTGTAGGTAAAGCCGGTGCTTATACTTACGTGTTCGACCTGAACCGTACGGACATTCCTTACATCGATGAAACTCAGTCAAAAGATATTACCAACGAAATCAAGACCAAGTTGGGCATCAGCCTGACTGCCGTTCCGGCTAATCCCTCCTGCCGCTCCTGCTGCTACTCCGGCTCAGTAAGCAAAGGTTCTTTGTCGTCTTGACTTCTCATGTCATTCAGAGAAAACGAGAAAGGTTTCTCTGAATGACATTTTTCTTTTCCATCACTTCAACCGTTTTATCCATGCATCCACTATCCGCTCCCCATACCGGCCCTATCGGAGTCTTTGATTCCGGCTACGGAGGCCTCACCATCCTTGGAAAGTTCATCGAACGACTCCCGCAGTACGACTATCTGTACTTGGGCGACAATGCTCGTACGCCTTACGGAACCCGTTCGTTTGAGGTAGTCTACGACTTCACACTCCAAGCCGTCAAGAAACTGTTCGAACTGGGTTGCCCGCTGGTGATTCTGGCCTGCAATACGGCTTCCGCGAAAGCCCTCCGCAGCATCCAGCAGAACGACCTGCCTCACCTGGACCCTACCCGGCGCGTATTGGGAGTAATCCGCCCCACAGTGGAATGCATCGGCCACATCACACGCAACGGACACGTGGGCTTGCTGGCCACGGCCGGTACCGTACGTTCGGAGTCGTATCCACTGGAAATCAAAAAAATCTATCCTGACATCCAGGTGACGGGAATGGCCTGCCCCATGTGGGTGCCGTTGGTAGAAAACAACGAGTACGACGGAGACGGAGCCGACTACTTCGTGAAAGAATACATCAATGCCATCCTGCAGAAAGACCCGGATATCGATACGCTGATTTTAGGATGCACCCATTACCCGCTGCTCCTACGGAAGATACGGCAGTTTACCCCGCCCCACATTCAGTTGGTGACCCAAGGAGAATACGTGAGCGAGAGCCTGAAAGACTATCTCTCGCGCCACCCGGAAATGAATGCCCGCTGTTCGAAAAACAAACGTCGGGAATTCCTGACCACAGAATCGGAAGAGAAGTTCCGCGAATCAGCCTCCATTTTCCTACAGCACTCAGACGTGCACGTACGTAACGTCGTGCTGGAATAACATAAGGAACGGCCCTTTCCCTGGCAATCACTTACCCAGGAAAGGGCCGTTCTTCCTTTTACCCTTTATCTTATTCTGCCACGAAAGTGCCCCGCTGCACATTGCGGCTGTCCGGACCGACCATCACCTCAAACTCGCCCGGTTCATATCCATATTCCAGACGGGAATTATAATACTTCAAATCCTCGTCATCCAGCACGAATTCTACCTTCCGGGTTTCTCCCTTTTTGAGGAATATCCGCTGGAAAGCCTTCAGTTCCTTCACCGGACGGGCTATTTCAGCATACACGTCGTGCAGGTACAGCTGTACAATCTCCACTCCGTCATATTTGCCTGTATTCGTCACCGGTACCGTCACCTTAAGCTGCCCGCCTTTCGGGAGCCGTTCCGCATTCAACTTCAGCGTTCCGTAAGTAAACGTAGTATAGCTCAAGCCATAGCCGAACGGATACAACGGCTCGTTGCTTTGGTCGATGTAATTGCTGGTATAACGGTTAAAAGAGGTGTCGTCCGCATCCGGACGCCCGGTATTCAGGTGATTGTAATACAGCGGCAACTGCCCTACGGCACGCGGGAAACTGGTGGTCAGTTTTCCGGAAGGCGATACATCCCCAAATACCACATCGGCAATGGCATCGCCTGCCTCACTGCCGGCAAACCACACATTCAGAATGGCCGGCACATGCGCAGACTCCCAGCACAAATCCAACGGACGCCCGGTAAACAATGCCAGCACGACGGGTTTTCCGGTGGCCACCAACGCCTTCAGCAAATCCCGCTGTGCATCCGGCAACTGAATTTCCGTACGTGAAGCAGATTCGCCACTCATCTCGGCACTCTCACCTAATGCGGCCACAATGACATCGGCCGAAGCCGCTACGCGCAATGCCTCCGCCCGCAACTGGCTATCATTACCACGAACTAACGGACGAGGTCCCACAGCTCCTTGCTCCATCTGCTCATCATAATACAAATTACTTCCTTTGGCATACGCAACCGTCGCTCTGTCACCTACGGCACGACGGAACGCGTCGTACATCGTCACATGCCGGTCGGTTGCACAATTCATGCTCCACGTACCGCACATGTTGTTCTGCGCATCCGCCAGCGGACCAATCAACGCAATGCGTCCTTTTTTCTGCAAAGGCAGCAACTGGCCATCGTTTTTCAGCAAGACGAAGGTTTCCGTGGCAATCTCCCGGGCAGCCTTGCGGTGTGCCTCCGTGAACAGCTCCTTCTGTGCCCGCAACGTATCACAGTATTTATACGGATTCTCAAACAAGCCCAACTTATACTTGGCCTCCAGTATCCGGCGGCAAGCCTCATCAATGCGTTCCTGCGTCACGGCCTTTGCCTTCAGCGAAGCTTCCAATGTATGCAAAAAGCCATGAGTCACCATATCCATGTCCGTTCCCGCGTTCAAGGCCCGGGCAGAAGCTTCCTGCACATCGGCCACTCCATGACTTTTCATTTCTCCGATGGAATTGTAGTCCGTCACCACGAAGCCCTTGAATCCCCACTCGTTCCGCAGCAAATCGGTGAGCAGCCACTTGTCGGCTGTAGCCGGCACACCGTTGATGGTATTGAACGAGCTCATCACTGAGCCCACTCCGGCATCCACCGCCCCCTTATACGGACGGAGATACACATTGTACATCCGGTTGCGGCTCATATCTACCGAATTGTAATCACGTCCTGACTCTGACGCGCCATAAAGTGCAAAATGTTTCACACAAGCCATGATTTCATTGTTCTGCTTCATGCCGTCGCCCTGATAACCGCGCACATACGCACCTGCCATCAATGCACCGAGGTACGGATCTTCCCCGCTTCCTTCCGCCACACGGCCCCAACGGGCATCCCGGCAGATATCGACCATCGGGCTGAACGTCCAGCTCACCCCATCGGCACTGGCTTCCGTGGCAGAAATGCGCGCCATGCGTTCTACCGCCGCCGTATCCCAGCTGCACGACAACGCCAGCGGAATCGGGAAGATGGTCTCATACCCATGAATCACATCGGCACCCACCATCAACGGAATACCCAGACGGCTTTCCTCCACCGCCATCCGCTGAAGCTGATAGATTTTGCCGACTCCTTTCACATTGAAGAAGCCACCTACCTCCCCGGCACGAATAGCCTCCGCCAGCTGGCTGTTCTTTGCCGCACCCGATACCAAGTCGTTTCCCGCCGGCAGATTTAACTGTCCCAGTTTTTCCTGCAAGGTCATCCGCCCCATCAGGTCACTGACAAAACGGTCCATCTCCGCATCTTTTCCTCCGTTTCCCGAGGAACTGCATCCTGCCATGACCAACAACAGGAGGCCCGCTTTCACAAACTGACTTATTTTTCCCATAGAAACAATCGCTTTTAATATTCTGACCTTCAAAAATATCATTTTTTCGGACACAATCGGTTGAAATTCCACGGATTATTTTGCCCGCAGAAAACGCACTTACGTTTGAACCAAAACGCAAGTACATTTCAACTGAAACGCAAGGACGTTTTACCTAAAACGAACTTGTGTTTGAAGGAAAACGCAAGTGCGTTTTGTGACAAATGTACTTGCGTTTTGAAAGAACTGAAAAAACAGCCTAAAATAAACAGAAAGGGGTACCGGCACACACGCCGATACCCCTTCTTCCTATCATGTAGTTTTCAAAATCTCCGTTACTTATTCAGCTTCCAGGTGAATCCGTCTTTGGTATCCTTCACCTCAAAGCCCAGTGCAGCCAGGTTGTCGCGAATCTTGTCGCTGGTAGCCCAGTCTTTGTTGGCTTTGGCCTGCATACGCTGTTCCAACAGCATGTCGACCACTTTTCCGTAGGCTTCTTCACGGGCTGCATTGTTTTCGGCTTCCGCCTTCAGTCCCAAAATGTCGAACACGAACAACTGGAATACGCTCTTCAGTTCTTCCAAGTCTTCGGCACTGATGGTCGCCTTCTTGTCGATGACCGTATTGATCATGCGGGTAGCATCAAACAGATGTGAAATGACAATCGGTGTATTCAAATCGTCGTTCATGGCTTCATAGCACTTCTCGCGCAAGCCCTGCGGTTCAATGCCCGAAGTGGTCTTCGACGGAGTGATACGTTCCAAGTTCTTCACACCTTCCAGCAGACGCTCCAGTCCCTTTTCAGCAGCCTGCAATGCTTCGTTACTGAAGTCTACTGTACTGCGGTAGTGTGCTTGCAGAATGAAGAAACGAATGGTCATCGGTGTATAAGCCTGTGTCAGCAGCTTGTTGGAACCGGTGAAGAACTCATCCAAAGTGATGAAGTTGCCCAACGACTTACCCATCTTCTGTCCGTTGATGGTAATCATGTTGTTGTGCATCCAGTAGCGTACCATCTGATGACCTTCAGAAGCAACCGCCTGTGCAATCTCACATTCATGATGCGGGAAAATCAGGTCCATGCCTCCTCCGTGAATATCGAAGGTTTCACCCAGGTACTTCCGTCCCATGGCCGTACATTCACAGTGCCAGCCCGGGAAACCGTTGCTCCAAGGTGACGGCCAGCGCATGATGTGTTCAGGCTGTGCGCATTTCCACAAGGCGAAGTCGGCCGGGTTGTGTTTCTCTTCCTGTCCGTCGAGTTCACGGGTGGTGTTGAGCACATCGTCCAAGTTACGACCTGACAATACGCCGTAATGATGGTCTTTGTTATACTTGGCCACATCGAAATAAACTGACCCCTTGCTTTCGTACGCATATCCGTTTTTCAGGATTTCCTGTACCAGCTGAATCTGTTCGATGATGTGTCCGGACGCATGCGGCTCGATGCTGGGCGGCAACACGTTCAGGGCTTCCATAGCCTTGTGGTAACGCAACAGATAATACTGCACCACTTCCATCGGCTCCAGCTGTTCCAGACGGGCCTTCTTGGCAATCTTGTCTTCTCCGTCGTCGGCATCGTGTTCCAGATGGCCCACATCGGTAATGTTACGCACGTAACGCACCTTGTAGCCCAGATGCTTCAGGTAGCGGAACAAGATATCAAACGTAATGGCGGGACGCGCATGTCCCAGATGTCCGTCACCGTATACGGTAGGACCACACACATACATGCCCACATGAGGAGCATGCAAAGGCACGAAAAGTTCCTTCTTGCGGGTCAGTGTATTGTAAATGAAAAGCTTGTTATTCTCCATAATTCAAAAGAGTTAGGTTGCAAAGTTATAAATTAAAAAGAGAAAAGCGTGATTTCGGCTAAAAAATCACGCTTTTCTCTTTGCAATCTCCCTCGGGTTATTTCGTCAAGACAATACCGCCTTCCGGCTGAATCACCACTTTCACTTCGGACGGATTCTTGATTTTCAGTTCCTCCAGCTGCGGCTGACGTTTCTTGTCGTCCAGGTAATAAGAAACCGTTTCACCTTTCTGCCACATCGGCAGGTTCAGCGTCAGTTTCAACGGCTCTTTCTGGGCATTCACGCCTACCACATACCAGCGGTCGCCATGACGGCGAGCCAGCACACAATATTTACCGGGATAGCCGTCTAGGAACATCGTTTCATCCCAAGTAGTCGGCACCTGCTTCATGAAGTCGATAGCCAAAGCCGGCGCATCGGTCAGGTTATTCGGAGCCAGGGCAAAGTTCTGAATCGGGTTCTGATACAGCACTGCCGTAGCCAGCTGGAACACATCGGTGGTCTTGCGGATAGTTCCCCCGTCGTTTGTCCGGTTGTAACGTTTGTTCAACAAGGTACCTCCGAACTCCATACAGCCGATGGTGTTACGGATAAACGGATGCAGACAAGCATTGTAGGCCTCCATGTCGTCAAAATGCTGGTTGAATATCAGATTCTCTGAAGCCAGTACCGCCTCGCTGCCCACGTAGTTGGGATACATCCGTTCCCATCCGCGCGGAATGGTACAGCCATGGAAGATAATCATCAGTCCGTATTCGTTGGCATCGGTCAGAATGTCTTCGTACAAACCCATCATCTGCTGCTTGTCACTGCCGAAGAAATCCACCTTCAGTCCCTTCACACCGCATTTCTGCAACCATTTCATTTCTTTCTTACGAGCTACAGAATTACTCATGCACTGCTTGGCATCCTGCGGCGCATCGTTCCAGTAGCCGTTGGAGTTGTACCACACAAATACGTCCACCTTCTTCTGGTGTGCATACTGAAAGAGTTTCTCCATCTTGTCGCGGCCGATGTTCTTCTCCCATCCTCCGTCAATCAGCGTATATTCATAGCCCATCTCACTGGCCAGATCGATGAAACGTACCTGGTCGTCGTAGTTGATGCTCGGGTCCTGCCACATAATCCAGCTCCAGGTGGAACGCCCGAACTTGTAGTCCTGTGAAGGTTCATACAACGGATCTACCACGTCAAACGGCACGGTGGTTTCCACAATCGGCTTCAGGCCGTTGCCCACCGTAATGGTACGCCAAGGAGTCACACCCGGCAGAGCCAGTCCCGGAGTGGAAGAACCCAGTCCGTTCATCTCGCCCGGATTCGGGAAGGCAATGCTATACAATCCGTCCTTCGTAGCATCACTCAGGTGAGACGCACAGTACAAGCTGCGCACACCGGTTTCGGATACCAGTGCCCAGTTGTCGCCTACGTGGAAAAGTGCCGGGAAAGTATAGCCTTCACCGTATTTAGACGGCGTAGCCACCGGTTCATCGGGCACGTATTCTTCTTCGTAACTCGGTTTGGTCCGCATCCAGCCAATCATCGGGTCACTCTGCGGGGAAAGGAAGGTAGTAGTAGAAGAGGGGAAATCAAATCCGGTCGCTTCCTTCTCTACTACCATACAGGCTGTTTCGCCATACTGAGGCATCTCATAGCGGAACGCGATGTCATTGTTGCTCAACTGGAACACGATATCCACTTTCTTCTTGTCCGCATTTTCAAGGGTCACGGTCAGCTTGTTAGCCGTATAGTGCACCGTAGAACGTTTGATACGGGTCTGTGTGTAGGTCTTGTCCACCTTATCTGCCTGCTGGTCCACAAACGTCATCTGCCGACTGAAGTCACCGATATTGGACACGAAGCCCAACGGAGAGTTCTCCAATACGGTCTTGCCGTCGTAAGTTACCGAATAAACGGGTTTACCGTCCTGTAACTGAAAATCGAGTTTTAACCGCGCATCCGGCCCCGTTACTGCCGCCTGCTGGGCAAATGCCTGAGAGGCCAATAATGCCAATGTGCTAAAAAGTACTTGTTTCTTCATAGGTGTTTTTCAGATAATTACTAATCAAGGCAAAAATAGCGATTAAGTGTGAAATCAACAATAAATATTCCGGCAAAAAGTTATCACAAATTATGCAATATCGATATAAAAAAGATGCCGCCCGGAAGTACCATACTCCTTGCGGCATCTCTACAAATCACCTTTTAAAAATCTACGATCGGCCATCCGTCGGATGTCCACGTCATTTCCCGTATAATCAATTTCGGCGCTCCTTCTTCCGAAACCGAATAGGCATGGCAAATGAAATAATCCTTCCCGTCAAGGTGATAGGCGGCATTGTGCCCCACTCCGGCATAATCCTCGTTGCCCTGAATGACCAACGAACCGCCTCCCCGGTCCAAAGCTTTTCCTTCTTTATCCAAGTAAGGACCTGTCACCGTTTTCGCACGGCCCACCATTACTTTGTAGTCACTTTGCAATCCCTTACAGCAATAGTCGAACGACACGAAGAGGTAATAATAATCCTCGTGCTTCATGATAAAAGGGGCTTCTACTGCTCCATCGCCTGCCTCTTCCTCCGGCAAGTCGAACGTACGCGGACGGCGGCAAAGCGAATGCCATTCTTCGGGCTGGGCCACCCCGTTCAGGTCCGGCGTCAGCTTGACCAGCTTGATTCCGTCCCAAAAGGAACCAAAGGTCATCCAAGGAGTACCTTCCTCATCAATGATGATATTCGGGTCAATGGCATTCCACATATCTCGGTTAGGGACCGACTGAATCACCTTGCCGTGGTCGGTCCACTTGAAATCCGGACTGGAAGGGTCGAGGGTAGGATTCGTGGCATGCCCGATGGCCGAGGTATTCTTCCCAAATGCCGAACAGGAGTAAAACAAGTGATAAAGTCCGTCATGAAAAATAATATCCGGTGCCCAGGTATGTCCGTTATAGCCCTTGATGGCTTCTACTGCCCATTGGGGTGCCTTGTCGAATACCGGTTTCTCGAATTTCCAGTTTTCCCTGTCCTTGGAGGACATGACCGAAATCCCCTGCCCGGTAGCGAATAGATAATAGGTATCGCCCTGCTTAGCCAACACCGGATCATGGGTCATTACCTTACTGATAGGAATGACGGATAAACTTTTCTCCGGCGAAGATGCGTAGGCCATACTTGTTACGGCCAGTAAGAAAAATGAAAAGAGGGTATGTCTCATAAGATTTACAAATGCTTTAGCTGAGGTTTTTTACTGAAACAAAAATACTATCTTCACCATCTCATCAGGTAGAAAATAGTTTCCAAAAAGAGGACATTTGCATCTTATATAAAAAAAGACGCCCTGCAAACAAGAAATTCCTTGCTCACAAGACGTCTTTAAATCTAATAATCTATAACTAAATCATTATTCAGAAAAGGCCAATTTAAATGGCTCTGTAAAAATCATCGCATCAATGCCTGAAATCTTCAAGCCCATTCTTGCATAAATGAAACCTGTTTGCGGCAATGAAGCATTAGTGGAATTGATGGAGAATCCACTCAGGTCCACCTGCAAAGAAACCGTCTGACCGGCCTGTACTCCGGTTACTTCGGAATATCCGCCCGCACCCAAGTTACGTATATCATCCACGATAATGTTACGGCCTACATACAAACCAACTTTCTCAATGCTCTGTCCCGGAGTGACTTCCGTAATCTTACAAGAGGCAGTAACCAATCGACCGTTACAGTCAGCTGTGGCATCGTCCAACAGATAATAAGGAGTAACCGGCATCTCAATAACCTCTCCATGGTAGTTATTCACGGTAATCGTATCATTGACAGTCGGATTCACCCACGGACCCAGGTTATTCTGACGAATCAGTTTATAAGTCTTGCCTCCATATACACCTGCGCTGAACGTACCGTCTTGGGCCACCTGTACATTCATATACGTACTTGAAGAAAGCTCCCATCCCGGCTCATACAAACGGAAAGTCACCTGATTGTTTCTTACATAAATCGGTCTTCCATTGTAAACCACTTTGCCCACCAGATTAATATTAGGAGCCTCATAGTTATCCAGCTCACAGGAAGTGAAGCAGACAACCAGCAATAAGGATAATAAATAATATATCTTTTTCATACGAACTCAATTTTCTAATTACATATTCGGATTCTGTACCAATTTCGGATTCTTATCCAACGCATCCTGTTCAAAAGCAGTGTAATAATTACCGATACGGAAATTACGTGGAGCTTTGAAACGCGGAGCAATCTTACGGTCGAAGATAAACTTGTTATTGTCAGGACCACCTACGATACGATAAGGATAAAGAGCATAAAGCATGGTAGTGGTAGACTGAACACCATTCCACAATTTATCGGCCTTACGCAAGCGTTTCAAATCCCACAGACGATGGTCTTCCAAGGCCAGTTCACGGCGACGTTCATTCAACAAGTTATCAATGGTCAGATCTGCAGCTGTCCAGGAATTAGCTCCCAATCCAGCACGCTGACGAACCAGATTCACATATTTCAATGCCTGTTCAGCATAAGTTCCTCCCAGTTCCATACCAGCTTCTGCCGCATTCAAATAAATTTCACCCATACGGAAATACACATACCAGATATAAGAACCTTGACCACGCGCAGAAGAACCGATGGTAGAATCTACATACTTACGAAGATTAAAACCGGTATTGGTATAAGTAGCACGGCTCAACGGACCGTCATTTCCGACCAACGTACCGCCATCACCGCCATCGGCTACTTCAAACTTGGAATTAGGATCGGCTCCTTCTCTCAGTTCATAAGTTCCATTTCCCTGATAGATAGCTACACCAGCCTGTATGTCAAGTGTCTTTCCCTTAAATTCCTGATCAGGCACCAGACAAGTTCCTTTCAGACGTACATCTGCAATACTGGAGAATATATCCCCACGTTTCTCATATACAATGTAATTGCCTGACGCATCTTTATCCTTGATTTCACCGTAAGTTTCCACCAACTGTAGTGTCGGACAAAGGTCGGAACCGTTATCATTATCCTCGTTCATGGAATGAGCGATATTGGCAAATGAGAACGTATGGAATTTGCTCGCATTGTAATCTTTTGTCCAAAGCACTTCTGAATTGTTATCCTTTGAACAAATGGCGTTGTAGAAATTATCGGCAGAAGGACTGCTGATACCCTGCAAGGTATTGTTGGCAAATTCATCAATGATACGTTTGGAAGCAGCAAATGATTTCTCATAATACGGACGGGGATCTTCGCCGGTCATACCCACTACTCCAGGCTGCAAAGGCTGGTTAATCTCAGGGATGTTATATTTAGCGATAGAACCTGCATACAGCATACTCCGGCTTGCCAAGGCCAAGGCAGCCCATTGGTTTGCCCGTGATTTGTTGGTCACATTGTTATTACCTGCCAGATCAGCTTCAATATCCATACATTCATTGTACACAAAATTGTATATCTCAGCTTCTGAAGAACGAGGCACCTGAAGCTCGGTTACGTCCATACCTGGAGTATATTCCTGAGTTTGAGTAATCAAAGGAACTCCTCCCATACGGATACACATCTGAAAATAGGCATAGGCTCTCAGGAAACGGAACTCTGCAGTATACAGTGCTTTCTCCTGATCGGATATTTTGGTTGACACAGTAGCTAATGACTCTATGGCCTGATTGCATTTATAAATATATTTGTAATCGTAATAACGGAACTCGTCATAACTATATTCTACCATTTGGTTACGAGCCGATTCCACATCCTGGTTCATCAGTCCGCACCACATAAAGTCATCTATCAAGGAGAAGTTCACGTCATTATCCAAATTACCGTTCGTGGCTACATCGTTATATAATTCAGCCAAAACACCTTCAATCAACGAATTATCATTCCAGACTTGCTCTGAGGTCAAGAAATCCGTCGGCTCAGTATCTCCTAACCACGAATCACAAGAGGTCAAAGAACCACTGAGCATCGCTGAACATAAAATATATAATATTTCTTTTTTCATAATTATCCACTATTTAAAAGTTAAGATTCAAACCAAAGGAAATGGTACGCAAGTTCGGAGTTACCAAAGCACTGTTAGAAGTGATTTCCGGATCCAGCTGGTAACGGTGCATGTTATCAATGCTAAACAAGTTATAGGCATTTACATAGAAACGCAAACGGTTCAGACGCATCTTGTGAGTGACAGACTTCGGTAAAGTGTAACCCAATTCCAATGTACGAAGTTTCAGATACCATACTTTCTTTACCCAGAAGTCACTACGACGAGTGAAACTTACATTGGCACCGGCATAGCGGGTAGCAGGGAATTCTCCAGCAACCCAGTCGGAAGTCGGATCAGTCGGATCTACACGATGCCAGCTATCAGTCAACAAATATTCGGTAGAGTTACCATCCCCTTGGAATGGATAAGCTACTTCCCAACACATTTCGTAAGACTGTCCGGCAGCTCCATTCCAGTCCATCTGTAAATCAAATCCCTTCCATTCAAATGAAGAATTCAAACTGAAGTTCATATAAGGAAGCTCTCCGGCACCATACGCAATCGGACGTTCATCCAATTCGTTGATGACACCATCACCATTTTGGTCTTTGTAAATAAAGTCTCCTGGCAACATGGTAGAGTTACCTTCTCCATCATTATCTACTGGGTAATTCTGAATCTGTTCGTAGTTTTCAAAACGACCGGCAATTTCATAACCCCAGAAAGTAGAAGCCCAACGATTTTCGGTTGAATTACGGTATTCATCCCAGCTTGAACCGAAACGTGGTTTATAAGATTCACCCATCATGCGGCGAGCCAATGTGAAGTTACCACCAATAGAATATCTGAAGTCATTTACCTGATCTCTCCAGTTAATACCAAATTCCAGTCCTTTATGATAATCTGAATTCAGGTTTTCATTGGAAAGGTCAAACCCTACTTCTACCGGCACCAATACATCATAACGCATGGCAGGAAGACCGGTACGCTTACGTTGGAACAATTCGAATGTACCGCTCAAACGGTCATCAAAGAAACCAAAATCCAATCCCACGTTCACCAAGGTAGATTTAATCCAGCTCAAGTTAGTAACTGGTACTCCACGATATTCCACTCTTGAAACCGCAGTGCCGTTCAACACTGCACCATCTGCCGTGTTACCATAAGTGTAACCATCCAAGAATGCATAAGGAGTTACAATATCAGCATTATTGTATTGGTCATCTCCCATCCGTCCCCATGATGCTCTGATTTTCAAGTTAGACAGCTTGGTCACTTCTCTCACATTTTCCATAAAAGATTCTTCAGAAAGTCTCCAACCAGCCGATACAGAAGGGAAGAATCCCCAACGATGCCCTTCCGCAAACAAGTAAGAACCATCATAACGTCCACTAAATTCAGCAAAATACTTACTGCGATAATCATAAGCAGCACGGAATACCAAACCCGCACGGCGAGACATCGTCACTGTATTATCCAATGACTGCATATTACTAATACCGTTGGTTACAGCAATATAATTATTGGAAGGTAGTGTGTTGTACTGGGTCCAGTCGCCATCCTTTTCAAATGTTTCTATACCCAATACGCCAGACACATGGTGTGAATTGTCGAAAGTATGGTCATAATTCAACTGAGCCTGGAAGGTTTTTTCCTGACGCTGCTCTTTGATACGACGACGCCATGGATTCAAGTTTCCGGCCACTGCCGTATACGTGTCTGTCGCTTCATCATAACGATATACATCGTATGTATATTCAAACTGTTCCTGGTCATTCTGAGCAATCCAATAGTTATAGGCTACACGTGCTTTCAAACCTTCCAGCGGAGTCTGCCATTCTGCATAGGCATTGACCGTTCCTGATTTCCATACATCATCTGTATAACCCGTAATGTTTTCATCAAAAATAGCAGCGCCAGTGGCATTGTTACGAGTTTCGTTCACATAATTGGGATTATCGTTGGCATACGCATGCTGTGTCGGCCAGTTCTGGAACATAGCATAATACGGCTGCCAGTAGTCATCCAATCCCGGCACACCGACATTATGACGTGACTCGATACGTCCACTCACACGCACACCCACCTTAAATTTAGGAGTAATGTTTGCTTCTACATTACTCTGGATATTTGTACGCTGGAAGTTAAAGCCATTAATCATGGCATCCTGATCTGTATGTGAAATACCTACGTGATAATTGATTGCTTCAGAACCTCCGTCAATGCTTACATTGCCATACCACATGGGCGCATTCTCATTGACAATGAAATCCTGCCAGTCGAAGCTTGAATATTTTCCCTGCCCCTGCCGCCAAAGATTCAATTCGTCCATCGTGCGTGCGGTAGAACCATACGTGTTCAAATCAGCCTGCATACGTCCTTCATAGAAAGTAGCGGCATCTGCCACTTCCGGATAACGCATGAAGTTCTGCATACCATAATAGAAGTTAGCAGAGACGGAACTCTTCTCATTTCTTCTTCCGGATTTGGTCGTAACCAATACAACACCATTCGCAGCCCGCAAACCATAAATGGCAGCTGAAGCATCCTTCAAGACAGTAATACTTTCAATATCGTTCACGTCAATATTGTTGAACTGTCCTTCCTCACATTGAATTCCATCGATGACATACAACGGAGTACCCATGTTACGAATCTGAATAGAAGCACTGGCACCCGGACGTCCATCCGCCTGACGGGCAGAAATACCTGGAGCTTTACCCACCAAGGCACCTGCAGTAGTCGGAGTGGTAGTTTTCACCAATTCCTCAGATTTCACTGCGGTAATCGCACCGGTTAACGAACCCTTTTTCTGTGTACCATAACCTACGACTATCACCTCATCCAATGTCTCGGTGTCTTCTTTCATCTCTACTACCAAATCAGAAGAAGTGACCACCACATCTTTAGAAGTAAAACCAATGTAACTGAATTGAAGGGTTTCCCCCTTAGAGACCGTAAGGATAAAATTACCATCAAAATCAGTAATAGTACCATTCGTTGTCCCCTTTACAACGACATTCACACCAATGAGTGGCTCTTGTTTTGAGTCGACAACCTTACCTTTTACTTGCATCGTTTGGGCAAATGTTACCGAACAAAAAACAAACAGCAAGAGCCAAATCAAACTGAAAGTCCGATAAATTGAACTAATCATTGTCTTGTTGTTCATAAATACTACATTTTAAAGTTAATAATAAGGTCTATTAATTCAATACGCGACAAAATTAGTTCCTTTATCCTAAAAAAGCGTAAAAAGCCGATTGGAAACAGGAGGACAAAACCCAACAAAGAGGAGGATAAAAGGACACCCCTTTTACCCTCCTACCACAATTGAGTCAGAATCTGCAACAATACATCCTTATTGTATAATATGAACTAACTCTCCAAAATACTACTTGGCGTTACATTAAAATGCTTCGTAAAGCAACGGGTAAAGTATTTCGGATCATTGAATCCTACCTCATAAGCTATCTCCGAAATGTTCATCGCACGGCTCACTTTGTTCTTTAGCAACAATTCATGAGCTAAGTTCAAACGATAATTACGGATAAACTGACCAGAAGACTGCCCCGTCAGGCTCTGCATTTTTTTGTTCAACAGACTCTTGCTGATTCCTACCGCTTCGATGAAATCGCTGACTTCAAAATCAGGGTTCTTGTAGTTTTCTTTTACGACCGCCATGACTTTGTTCAAAAATTTCTTATCTCCGGAATTTTCTTCAATCTCCAACGAATCCATGTTCATGTCAATCGAGAATTTCTGCTGGAAACGCTTCCGGTTCTCCAGAATATTGGCAATACGAGTCAACAGCATGTTTTCATCAAAAGGTTTCAACAGAAAGGCATCGACTCCCATCTAATAACTTCCCAAACGAGCCTCATCGGAGGTCTTAGCTGTCAGCATCAGGAAGGGGATGTGCGAAATCGCAAAATTACTCTTCACCCTGCGAGACAATTCCATTCCGTCCATCACGGGCATCATCAGGTCGCTGATAATAAAATCCACGTTACTGGTACGCAGTATCGCCAACGCTTCTTCACCCTGTGAAGCTTCTAAAACATTATAATATTCTACCAAGATAGAACGTATGTAATCACGCATATCTTTATTGTCTTCCACTACCAGCACGGTCATTTTTCCATTCCGTGGAATATCTACTACCACATCTTCCTTATCGGCATCCGAATCCCGCTGTACCTGCGACGTACCATGAATGGCCGGCAAAAGAATACGGAAAGAAACTCCTTTCACCGGATTGTTCTTGGCATAGATTGTTCCATGCAACAAACCAATCAGTTCCCGACACAAATAAAGACCAATTCCCGTTCCACTCTGACCGCTCACCGATTCCTGACTCTGATTATCCGACTGATAGAACTGTGAAAAAATACGTTCCATATCCTGTTCTGGAATACCTTTGCCCGTATCACGGACACTGATAAACAATTTTCTCTCCGTTTCGAGACCTACTACGCCCACATAAACCCCGATGTATCCTCCTTTCGGGGTAAACTTTAAGGCATTGCTGACAAGATTGGTCATAATCTTGCGCATCACATCCTCATCGAACATCAGGAACGGATCCGGAAGATGAAGGTACAACTGAAACCCAATGCCACGGCTTGCGGCATAATCGGCAAAAGGAGGCACCAGTTCACACATAAAAGCTTTCAGATTCCCATAATTCATCGCTATCTTGATATGACCCTCTTCCACTTTCCGGAAATCCATCAGCTGATTGACCAAGGAAAGCAAGTATTTGGAGTTCCGTTCCACCAAATGCAGCTGCTCAATAACCTGCGGATTACAGCTCAACTTTAAAGCTCGCTCAATCGGTCCTATAATCAAGGTGAGCGGTGTGCGGAATTCATGAGTAATATTGGTAAAAAATGCCAACTTATCAATGGTCAGTTCTTCTACCTTGTGCGACATCTCCAGAATCTGATTTTTTTGTGCCGTTATTTTTTCATTCTGGTCTTTCAACAAATTGTTTTGTTCAGAAAGTTCCTCCGTCTGATTGGAAAGTAATTTTTTCTGTCCTTCCAGTTTTGCAGTACGCTCTTCCACCATCTGATGCAACAAATCCTGCTGATGTTTCATCGCTTTATAACGCCATAACAGCAAACGGTATCCTCCAAACAGCAAAAGGAACAATACGGAAACCAAAAACCAGGGAGTTTTATAAAAATACGGACGGACTACTATAGACAACTCTTCCGTCTGTTCCAGCCAATGTTTTCCATCAGGCGCATAACGAAGCTGAAAGGTATATTCTCCCGGATAAAGATTGGTATAAGTCGCGCTGTTCCGGTTTGCTGGTACCGTTACCCATTCCTCATCGAAACCCTTTAACCGATAGGAATACTGCGCTTGTGACCCCAAGGCATAATCCAACGCAGAAAATTCAATGGAGAGCGATTTATCTCGCTCATGCATGATAATTTTTCCTTCTTGCGGAAATACTTCCTGTCCAAACACTTTACAATGGGTAAACGCCAGAGGGAAAGTATGTACATGCCCCGCCTCGAGCACCGGATGTATCTCTGTCAATCCTTTCTGACTGCCAAAGAACAAGTGTTCCTTATCAAACGACAACGCATCGGCATTCCAATAAAACAAATCTGAAACCAAACCGTCAATCTGACTATAATTGCGAAAAGATTCTTCTTTTACATTGAAACACGACAAACCGTTGTCGGTAGATACCCAGATATTACCATACCAGTCTTCCAAAATACCTCGTACACTGTTGCTCACCAAACCGTCATTCTTTGTAAAGGCTATGAATTGATAATCTGTCCCTTTTTTCAATGCCTTATAAAAACCGTTTCCATTGCTACCCAGCCAGATTGTTCCATCCTTCGACTGGAAAATAGAAGTGATACGTTCTTTCTTCCCCGATGTAGGCTCATCCAGTTTACATATATATTTTTTATATTTCAATTGTCCCTTTCCATAGGCAACAAGGTCTATGCGTAACAAACCGAAAGGAGATGATGCCCACAGTTCTTTCTCCCGGGTGATGCACATGCCCAGTGCGTTTTGATTGACAACTTCTTTTTTCTCGTTTAAAAAAGGTTCCACGATACTGCCGTCGGCCGGATTATATACATACAGATTTCCCATCGTACCAATCCACACCAACCGGTTGATGGAATCAAATGCCAGACTCGATATAAAAGCATCCTTTAATGGCAGAGGAACATAACGTTTTGGAGTTGAAGGCCGACGGTCTATCCACCCCAATCCTCCTCCCCAAGTACCGATATACAAACGGTCTTTGTCATCCAACGCCAATACACTTACCGTATTGTGGCCCAGGTAGGCAGGAGCATCGGTGGTATAATGCAAAAAGCGGTCACTTCCTTTCAGGCGACAATTCAAGCCTCCTTCCACCGTACCCACCCATAATGTATGGTATTCATCTTCCACAATTGCATTGACCGGATTCTGAGAAAGAGTCCCCGGCTTGTTTGGCTCATAATAATAATTGACAACAGACAAACGAGAAGGAAACATCTTGTCCAACCCTCCAATTTCTGTACCAATCCACACAATATCATTCTCCTCATCCGTATACAAAGAGTTGATGAAATTACAAGAAAGGCCATGCATACCCATCACCTCAGTGGCGTGAATACGAGTAAAATCAGAGGTTGACGCATTGAAAATATTCAAGCCCATTAAAGTACCGATAATAACCTGATTATCGCGCGTGGAAGTGATTGCCGTCACATAATTTTGTGACAAAGACTTGGGATTTTGTGGATTATACAAGTAATGGGAGCTAGTGTCTGTTGTCAGGTCATAACAAAATAAGCCATTGCTCGTGCCAATCCAAACCTTATTCTGACAATGGTAAATACAAAACAATGCATCACGCGGTGAGATTTTCAAGGAGACAGAAACTGGCTGCGGCTCTTGTACTCCTTCCATCCCTTCATTTACCCGACAAAGCTTCCCTTTATGAAAAAACCATATATATCCATCTACTTCAGCCAGCACACAACCACGCTCATTCAAGGAGGTTTCTGAAACAAGAATGACCTTCTTAACAGTACCTGTAGAATTAAATATCACCTTGTATATCTGTCCGCGGCTACAAATCCACAAGTTTCCGGCTTTGCTGGTTAACAAGAAATTGGCAGGCTGCTTCATCAATTCCGTCATCTGCTGCGACTGTAAAGACTCTGCCGACAACAGTTGCAGATTTTCCGTAGAAAGCAATTCGATACCGGCTTCTCCCGCCATCCAGATACGATGAAAAGAATCTTCCGCCAATTTTTCTACAAAGTTACTTTTCAAGACTCTTTTTTTATCGGTTACATTCGTCTGAAAAGTCACAAATTCATGTCCATCATAACGTGCCACTCCTCCTCCGTATGTAGTCACCCACAAATAACCATCACTTGATTTGATGATATCGTCCACAAAATTATACGGTAAACCTTCGTTCATCGTAATAGAAGCAAACGAAAAACGGCTCGAGGTTTGAACAGCACAAAGCCATACTGCAGGATAACACAGACAGAATATCAGCCACAGGCAAAGTAGTACACTTCTTTTTCTCATGAGATTTTTTTCACTTTTCAGACAAAGGTAAACCGTTTTTTATAGTCTTTTTCTGAAAAAAGCGATAAAAATCTGCCCAAAACACAAATATCCACCTAATTGAAAGAATCGTCCACCCCTCGAAAAGCAATTGAGCCTAATTTTATATCTAAAAAACAAACAGACAGATATTTTGCTGTTTTTCTATAAAAGATTCTCAGTTTTTATGTAAGTTTGTATCACATTAATTTAACTATAAAACCATGAACAAACACTTAGCCTTTATCTCTGCGCTCGCACTCAGCGCAGGCCTCAGCCTGCAAGCGCAAAACACCAATCAAATGGTGATTCAAGCCAACAAAATTGGGGCAGAAATACAACCGACCATGTACGGACATTTCTTCGAAGACATCAACTACGGAGCAGACGGCGGTCTGTATGCAGAACTGATTAAAAACCGTTCGTTTGAGTTCCCACAACACCTGATGGGATGGGATGTTTTCGGTAACGTCACCCTTCAAGACGACGGACCGTTTGAAAAGAACCCACATTATGTACGTCTCGGAGCTCCCAGCCATCCGCACAAACGGACCGGTATTGAAAATGAAGGCTTCTTCGGTATCGGCATCAAGGCTAATGAAAAATATCGCTTTACCGTATGGGCCAGAGGAGAAAACCAGAAAATACAGGTGGAACTGATTGACAATGCGTCCATGGGAGAATCACAGGTCATCACTTCACAAGACGTCAACATCAACTCCAAAGACTGGAAAAAATATGAAGTCATCCTGACTCCTACCCAGACACAAGCCAAGGCTCATCTGAGAATCTTCCTGGCTTCTCCGGGTACAGTCGACCTGGAACATGTATCTCTGTTCCCGGTAGATACGTGGAAAGGACGTGAAAACGGACTGCGGAAAGACCTTGTACAGGCATTGGCCGATACCAAACCGGGCATCTTCCGTTTCCCGGGAGGATGTATTGTAGAAGGAACTGAAATCACCGACCGCTACAACTGGAAAAACTCTGTAGGACCGGTAGAAAACCGTCCGCTCAACAGCAACCGCTGGGAGTATACCTTCCCCTACCGTTTCTTCCCGGACTACTTCCAGAGCTACGGCATGGGATTCTATGAACTATTCCTGCTGGCTGAAGACATGGGGGCCGAACCGCTTCCGGTGCTGAACTGCGGATTGGCTTGCCAGTACCAGAACGATGACCCGAAAGCACACGTTCCCGTAGACCAACTGGACAGCTACATCCAGGATGCGCTCGACTTGGTTGAATTCGCCAACGGCGACACCAATACCAAATGGGGAAAACTTCGCGCCGATATGGGCCATCCGGCTCCGTTCAACCTGAAATTCATGGCCATTGGAAACGAACAGTGGGGACCGGAATATCCGGAACGACTGAAACACTTTGTAGAAGCTCTGCGCAAAGCTCATCCAGAAATCAAGATTATCGGTTCATCTGGTCCGCAGTCTGAAGGAAAGGATTTCGACTACTTGTGGCCGGAAATGAAGAAACTGAAAGTGGACTTGGTAGACGAACACTTCTACCGTCCGGAAGACTGGTTCCTGAAATCAGGTAACCGTTACGACAACTACGACCGGAAAGGCCCGAAAGTATTTGCCGGAGAATATGCCTGCCACGGAAAAGGCAAGAAATGGAATCACTTCCACGCTTCTCTGCTCGAAGCTGCGTTCCTGACAGGAGTAGAAAGAAATGCCGATGTAGTACACATGGCAACCTATGCTCCGCTGTTGGCTCATGTAGAAGGATGGCAATGGCGTCCGGACTTAATCTGGTTCGACAACCTGCGCTCCGTACGCACTTGCAGCTGGTATGTACAATCACTCTACGGTCACAATAAGGGTACCAACGTAGTGCCTCTGACGATGGACAAGAAACCGGTCAGCGGACAAGAAGGTCAGAATGGATTGTTTGCCAGCGCTGTTTGGGATGAACCCACTCAGACCTATATCGTAAAAGTGGCCAACACCTCCGACAAGGCACAGCCTCTCACACTGGAATTCAAGGGATTGAAGAAATCCGTTACTTTGGGCGACGGAAAATGTATTACCCTGCATACAGAAAATCCGGATGCAGAAAATACACTCGACAATCCGAACCTGATTACCCCTCAGGAAAGTGCCGTAGCTATCGAAGGAAATACGCTCAATACCGAAATAGGTGCCATGACATTTGCCGTCTACAAATTCAAGAAAGAAAGCAAATAAGTCATCGGTTTATTGCTAAAAAGGTGCGTCTGGATTGCCCGGACGCACTTTTTTTTCGCTTTAATAATACATACACAACCTATATCCTAAATAAAATAAACAAGTACATGCCACCAGTACCATGGTCAGTGTCACCTTCAGGGCTTTCTGACGCTCCTTTAAACTTAGTTCCATACCAAAGTCCTCCATTTATTCTGTAACAAATATCGTGAAAATATATTACAAAATCATGTAAACAAAGTGACTTTTGTGTGAAAATGTTTTCCAGATTCCATTACACCTAAATTCCTTAATAATTCTTTCAAACAAGTTGGAAGAATAAAATTATGTTATAAAGCATATCATTAATGGATATTCCTTTGCAAGTTTCCAGAAAGTCCTTACCTTTGCAACGTGTTTTTCATAGTATTAGATTTAAGGTTAACAAAGGTTGGAGTTCAGCGGAACT
>ERZ779981.128-NODE-128-length-44356-cov-13.588_pt1 | contig 44356 bp, 31 predicted proteins | sample MGYA00511182_ERZ779981 | MGnify/ENA primary metagenome ERZ779981 (study PRJEB29588, sample SAMEA2149539) | human gut metagenome | biome: human gut; feature: human-associated habitat; material: faeces | place: Denmark | collected 2008/2010 ... | reverse complement strand
AAAATAATATTCGCGTAACTCATTGTAAACGATTAATTTAAATCATGTCTAAGATATTTTCTTTGGACAGCAGTGATACAATAATATTAATGCTTCAAGCAATATTATTGTTCTCTATCATTGCCACTCCACCTGCCTTTTCTTTACATTACCCACTCTGCCTGCCCACAAACGAACATCAATAGGTCTAATATAAGACAGAAGAAGATACAAATCAGAACGGATGACTTGGATTAAAAAGACGACAGTATGAATAAAAGCCGGAAAAGGAACTTGAACAAGAATACGACCGGCAGGAAAAGAAAACTTTTTAATTTTGACGCTCTCAGAATGGCGATGCCGTAAACGGAACGGACATTTAAGCGAAAAAACGCATAAAAACGACAGTTACGGACAAATGGCTGACTGACAACAACTTATAATAAAAATTGGGAAAAAGGCAAAATGTTAAAATACATAACTCGGCCGTTTACCATGCAAAAGTGGTAGGTTTAGAGGGCAAAAGGCATAGAGTCAGCAACGCAAAGTATATGAATCAGAGGGCAAAAAAGGGCTGTTTTAGGGCTGAAATGTGTCTGAAAAGCAAACGGATGTTAACAGAAAGACACAATGAAAGCAAAAATATTAACATCCGTTATACTTCAATTTTCTATTTCGCAGAAAACTCTGTACACAATTCATGTAAAGAGTTTTCTGCCTGCATTTAATCATGCCGACACCTCATACATCATGCGGCTAACGCCGGCACAGGCAAGAACAAGCCGTAAAAGAGACAATGGCGGCAGGACAAATCAGGAGACAACTGTATGCGGCGTGCCGCAGATATCGCTTCCGGCAGGACGCTGGAAGATGCGCAGGCCGAACTCTGAGGCCATGACTATGGCATAATCGAGCACCTCGCTCTGAAAGAGCTCAAAGGGTTTCCAGTCGGGATATATCGAGAAGCAATACAGCTCGAGGGGCAGGCCTTCGGGCGTGGGCTGAAGCATGCGTGCCATAATCATAAGCTCCTTGTTGACGCTCGGATGGCTCGACATATAGCTCATCATGAAGTTGCGGTAGACCTGAGTGTTGGCAACGGGCTTCACGGCGGCGTCATACTGGCCCTTGGAGATGTATCCCTTCTGCTCATACCGGCTAAGCTCGTCGGCAGAGCAGAAGTGAACGGTGTTGGCGTCGATGTTGACCGACAGCTTCAGGCGGCGCCCGCCGGCCTCGCGCATGCCGCGCCAGTTCTGAAACGAGTCGCTAACGAGCAGATAAGGCGGTATGGTAGTTATGGTCTTGTCGAAGTTCTGCACCTTGACGGTGGTGAGCGACACCTCTTTTACATATCCGTTGGCTCCATACTTGTTCATGGTTATCCAGTCGCCCGGGCGCAGCATGTCGTTGGCAGTAAGCTGCACGCCGGCAACAAGGCCGAGGATGGAGTCCTTGAAGATCAGCATTACTATGGCAGCCGAGGCTCCGAGTCCGGCAAGGACGGCTCCGGCACTCTTGTCGACGATGATGCTCACCACGAGGATGAAGCCCACGACGACCGCCAGAAGATTGAACATCTGATAGACGCCCTTTAACGGACGGTTGCGCAACTTCTGATGCTCGCTGGATATTTCGTAGAGCGAATGGAGAAACTCGCTGATGAAGAACAGCGACACTATCACTATATATATATTGCAGGCCTTGAGCAGCACGGGCAACACCTCGCTGCCGGCACTGAAGGCAAAGGGCAGCAGGGCATACCATATAACGGGCGGGATGATGCGGCGAAAGGCCTTCATGACACGCCTGTTGAACAGATAGTCGTCCCATGTGGCCTTGGTGCGCTCGGTGAGCTTCTGCACGGCAGGCATGACAATGTAACGGAAAAGGGCTGTGCACATATACGATATAAGGCCGATGGCAAACATGGCCGTGAGCGGATAAACCCACGAGAGGACTCCGTCGGACAATCCTGCCGTGTGGCGGAGAAAATCTAATATATAATCGTCAAATCTTTCCATAATCTATATTTCATAAAATTCAACCAGCCACAAATTTAAGAAATAACGGCGAGAAAAACGACAAAATGGAACATAGATTAGGCGGCACGGCTGCAAAATCAGGGCAATATAATGTCACAAATCAATAAAAAGGCAAAAATATCGACAAAGTTGAGAAAAAAAATATTAAGTTTGCCGGACTAAAAAACATAATGATCATGAAAATAATAAGGTTCATCAAAGACTGGACGCTGATTATCGCCATACTGACCGGCATAGCAGCCTATTTTGTCTATACGGCAATACCAGCCCTGCAGCCTACACACGACTTTGCGCTTAAGACTATCGAGGTGCTGCAGCCTCTGTTCATCTTCGCAATGCTCTTCATCACCTTCAGCAAGGTCAACCCGAAGAAGCTGCGCCTGTGCAAATGGCACCCTTGGCTGCTGCTGTTTCAGGCAGGAACGTTCACAGCAATAGCCGTGGCACTGATGATAATGCCAAAGAGCGGACTGCGCATTGTGCTCGAAGGGGCTATGATATGCCTGATATGCCCCACGGCAACGGCAGGAGCCGTGATAACAAAGAAACTTGGCGGAAACGTGAACCACATAACAACATACACCATTCTGATAAACATAATAACAGCCATATTCATACCGGCGCTCGTGCCGTATGTACACCCTAACCCTGATCTCGGCATAATAAACTCAGCCGTGCTGATATTAGGCAAGGTGTTTCCGCTGCTGCTGTTGCCGCTGCTGGCAGCAATACTGCTGAGGTATCTGTCGCCGCGGCTTCACTTCATGATATCACACTTCAGCGAACTCAGCTTTTATCTTTGGGCAGTGGCGCTGACGCTGGCGATGACCGTTACGACGCGCACCATAGTGCATGCCAACGTGTCGCTGTCGACAGAACTGGGCCTCGTTGCCGCGTCGCTGATAAGCTGTCTGCTGCAGTTCTGGCTCGGACGCAAGGTGGGCGGCATATATAACGACAGGATAACGGGCGGACAGTCGCTCGGCCAGAAGAACACGGTGCTTGCCATCTGGATGGGCTACACGTTCTTCACCCCCATCACTGCCGTTGCCGGCGGCTTCTACAGTATATGGCACAACGTTATAAACTCTTACCAGCTGTATCAGCACAGAAAGAAGGAAGAGGAAAAGAAGGGAAAATAAAAAAAATGCAAGGATATACATAAAACCATAAATCAGATATTTTATTTGATAAAAATTTGTTTCGTATTTAACAAAGTGTTATATTTGCGAAATGCAATTATGGTAAATCAATGTTATTCCTAATTTATATACAAAATAAGTAAAATAATTAAACACAAATGAAAAGGTTAATAAGTTTATTCGTTGCGTCCATGATATATATATGTATGGCCAACGCACAAGTTGACAACACGCTGCAGTTTGTCGACGAAAACGGAAACATTGTCAACGACGGCTCTACGATTGAGGGAAAGCTGGAATATGTTAACGATGGAATTCAACAATATTATCAAATAAGCACAGGCTTGTACGTAAAGAACAATGCCAACACGGATACTCCAGCCGCAGTGGACTTCACTATAAACAGTATGGATAACGGAAGCCTTTATTGCTGTTTTCCGTCCAACTGCATAATTGCAAGTAATGTAGGAGAACAATATACAAACGGAACCGAGCTCATGACAGCTAATGAAACAAGAAGTTTTCAAACAGAATGGATACCTCAAGATTACGGAACATGCTCTGCAACCTTTAAATTAAAGGTTATGGAAGAGCAAGAAGGAAGTCTTGCAGGCGTACCTATTATAACTTATGTATTTAAAGCTTACGGACCGTCTGTTACAGTAAACTTCACTTATGACAAGAATTCTACAGGAATTAATGACATTACTGAAAACGACAAAAAGATTTCAGCATATTATACTTTGGACGGAAAAGAAATAAAAGAGCCGCAAAAAGGCATTAACATAGTGAAATACGCAAACGGAAAAACCACTAAAGTAGTTGTTAAATAAAAAATCAAGTTATTATGAAAAAGATTTTACTTTGCTTATCAGCATTCCTGCTGTCAATCGCAGTTACTAATGCACAAGAAAAGTTTACTCCGGGAAACAATGTTTCCCAAAAGTTAGTAAAGCGAAGCGATGTTGCCGGCTTTAAGTCAGAACCGCTTAAGAACAAGGCAAACCAGCCCAATAAGATTGCCTTGGAAGAGGGTGAGCGTATAGTTGGCTACTATACGACAGACGACCTTGACATGTCAGGCCAAAGCAGTCTGGGATTACCCAGTTATCCGGGACAATTAGAGGCAGGCATTGCGCTTACACCAAACGAAATAAGCAAAGCTGTGGGCGGCCAAATAACTAAAGTACGCTTCGGTCTGGCTTGCCCGGTAGGAGCATCTAAAGTGTCTATTTATCCATTAGACCTTAACGCAGGTAAAATGTATCAGGCCGTATCAGAACAGGAGGTCAGCACTACCGTTGCCGGATGGAACGACGTAACTCTGTCAACACCTGTAACTATCGAGAACGGAATGAGCTATGTAATTAGTTTTAAGTATACACAAAAATCTACCAATACTGAAGACAGCTATCCGCTATTGACTGACTATACATTTAACAACAATGCAAGTGACTATGGTTTTATGGTCTACGGAGACTTAAATAAAAACAATCAGCCGGGATGGTTCACCATGGGAACTCAATATGGAAATTTATGTATTCAGGCTGTTGTAAAAGGTGGCTCATACAGCGACGACGACTTATCTATTGTCGGAGGTGTTCCGCAGACTATCTATCAGAAAGGCGGAAATATGGACGTATCTATGAGCCTGAAGAACTTAGGCAACAAGCAGGCAAACTCTTATACACTGAATGTAGAGCTGGACAACAATGTTGTTGACCAGATTAAAACTCCTGTAGCAGTCAGCAGCCAAGAGGCAGTATATACTTATAAATTCAATGTTCCTTCCGACTTAAACGTGGCTGAACCTCACAAGCTGACAATATCTGTTGCTGACATTAACGGAACTAAACCTACTGTAAACACAGACGACGACTCGTTCAGCATTGACTTCAATGTATATGGAACAGAAGACGTTGTAGGTAAACAAAAGACTCTCGTTGAGCAGTTTACATCTGCCGGATGTCCTAACTGTCCTTACGGATATAACTTCCTGAACGCACTTAACGCAAAGCGCAACGACCTTGCATGGGTTGCAATACACACTGACTACGGAAAGATAAAAGACGAATACACAACAACTGAGGGCGACAACCTCGTTGTATTAGAGGTATCTGTATTCCCAAGCGCATCATTCAACAGAGCGTATATCGCAGAGCCAAACCTCAACCCCAACGGCACAACAGCAATAAGCATCGGTATCAACGACAGCTATGTTGATTCATACTCAACTGCTTTCAGCAATATGATTGACAACATCAACAGCAGCATTCCAGCATTCGCATCTGTAAACATTGCTACAACATACGACAAGACTACAAGAAAGCTCAAGATTAATGTCTCTGGTGAAGGAAACAACAACGTTAAGTCTATCTTAAAAGATGACGTTGTATGCGTATATCTGACAGAAGACGGCCTGACCGGTCTTCAGCTTAGCGGAAGCAACAGAATACCGAATTATCCACACGACCACGTCCTCAGAGATGTTGTTTCTGCTAACTTCGGCGATGCCATCAACTGGACAGGCGCCAACACATACAGCAACGAATATGAGGTTACACTGGACAACAGCTGGAACGCAGACAACATGAACGTAATAGCTTTCATCTCTCGTCCTGTAAAGATTGAAGGCAACTACATTACAAGTAATGTAAACGATGTTTGGGTAAGCAACACAAATATGGTAAAAGTCGGTGAAACAACAGGAATCCAGAAACCTGTCATTACAACCGGTGAAGTTAAGGAAGTAGCACGCTACGCTATCGACGGAACTCAGCTTAATGCTCCTGCAAAGGGTATCAACATCGTTAAGATGTCAGACGGTACAACAAGAAAGGTTGTTGTAGAATAATAAGATTTCTATTATTTAGAAAGACATAAAATTAAGGGGCTGTTCCAAAAACGGGACAGTCCCTTTTTATGTGCAAAGGAATTTACGGCAGCATGAAAATACGGCACATATATATATGATTTGCCTATTTTTATGCGCAAGTATGGCCATAACAGAAATGCGGCCATTATTCTCTGCTGTAGTATTTATGCTCTTTATATGGAATATCCGTAAACGCAGAACATCATAAATTTGATTTTAGCGGCATTAACTTCTTTGGATGTATATTTACGCGTACATGACAAATGAAGACGACACGGCGAAAATATTGCGGCTCTACGCGAGTGTATCTGTACACTTTATCAACGCGAAACAGCTTATACCTAAAATTTAAATTGTAAAATGAGAACAGAAAGGCATAAGCAACAATATACAATCAAGGGCGCAAACAGGTAAAATTAAACAGTATCACGCTGCATATTTATTGAATTCTACAAGCATATTGATGATTTTAGCAGGCTTTATGTCTTCTATTGCCGCCGTGGCGTTTATATTCTCTTGACATAATATATTTCTGCCCGCGGAAAGACAAACGACAATACGTTCAATAGAAGAAAACCATCCGGCAGAATATTAATTATGTGACTTAGCCTTAATACTAATGTAGAATTAAGTTTCGGTATATATTTTTGCTTTATATTGAGCGGATTTTCGTTTGTCTTTTCGCAGGCATAACGGACTATGTCAAGAACAAGCGAACAAAAAGACGCCAATAAAAACGACAAGACGGACTGAAAGCATGAAGGCAAAAAATTGATAAAGCTATGTGCTGTATAATGACGATTTGGATTTAAGTCAAACAAAACACATGGGCAAAACTGATTATATAAAAGCACAAAAAAGACCATCGGAAAAGCAAAGCCTTTGTTTCGGCTCCGGCCTTTTCCGATGGCCTTATTTATTTAGTTCTGAACAAAATCAGTTCTGAGCTTATATTTTACTCATTAACGAGAACTTTTCTTGTTGTACCGTCAGACATCTTAACGATGTTGATACCCTTTGCAGGAGCATTGAGCTGAGTTCCGTCGATTGAGTAGCGTGCTACTTCCTTAACATTGTCAGCTGAGTTAGAAACGTTCTCAATACCAGTGCTTCCATAAGGAGCGATTTCGCTTTGAGCAGCGTTAACAATCTCGCCGGTCTTTGTATTGAACAGCAACGCAACAACCTTCAACTTAGATTTGTCCTGGAGAAGGTTATCACCTGTCTTTGACTTAACACCGTTGCTCAGATTAAATGTTGTAGTATGAGTCTGTACCTGATCTGCAACGATAGGAGCCTTGATAGAACCTGAAACACCTTTGCTTACGCTTGTTGCCTTGATTGCGATGTGATCATAAACCATATCCTGAACCATGCAAGCGTCAATAGAGTTGCCATAATAATCTTGGAACATACCCTCAACTATAGTACCTCTTGTTGTCCAAGCATTCAGATAAGGCTCTGTGGCCAGACCTGTTGTGCCATAATAGCCGTTATACTGCCACCAGTTGTATGAAGTGCCAGTCAGACCGTCTGCGAGCAATACATAGCCTAAAGCGTAAGGTGCTGTGTCGCCATTATATAAGAATGTAACGTTTGTATTAACTTCAATTACTGTCTGATTCTCGTTCCACACTGGTGAAACAACAACCTCAGCTTCAGCAGGACCCATGTAAGACTCAACATCATTAACGATACCGAGCAGTGTGCCTGATGAAGAACCAAAGTAAGGATCAACCTCATTAATTCTGTTCAGTAATGCGGTCGGAAATCCTCCTATGCCGGACATAACTGTGTTATAGTCGGTAATTCTCATCGGGTCAGAATAATTCACATCACCATGAACAGCAATACCAATGAATCTGTCAGGATATTTGTCATGAAGAGCGTCCATTCCGGCATATCCTCTTGTACAATAAGGACAACCTGTTGCGGTAAATTCCTCTTCTACAATGTTACGTGGCACTTCTCTTGTTACAACCAATACAGATCCTGTCATAGAAACATTATCAGTTGCAGCATTAGCTTCGCCATTTACTTTTGTAATTGTTATCTCTTTATCACTCAAGCTGTATTCACTTCCTACAGGAATTTCAAATACTACAGAACCTGTCTCATAGAAAGCAATGCCATCGGCTGAAACTGTCTGCTCAGAAGAAACGGCACCGGTTGAAAGATCCTTTACTGTATAGCTTAAAGATGTAACAGGATTAACACCTTCACCCATTATTGTAGCCTTTACCTTTGCTGTTCCGTTAACAGCTCCGATAACTCTGTTAAATGAAGTTTTAGAGAAAGATGCAGCATCTCCAACAAAGTTGTCGCCAGACATCTGAACCATTGTCAGAAGGTTACCGAAGCCCTGTCCATACATATTACTCCAATCTTCGCCTGTGAATTTAAGGTAAGCTCCACCTTCTTTGTCTATACCGCCATCAAATGCTATTGGATACTGTCCATATTCAGCTGCCAAATCTGATACATCAAAAGAATATCCTACATAGCATCCTCCCTCAGGAACTTTTACACCAGAAGTCTTTACAAGACAAGGCAGACCTGATGTCATCAAATCAGACAAAGAAGTTACATCTGCAGCATACATACAGTCTGTTGTCAGGTTTGAAGGAAGATCCTTTGCAATCCAACATTTTACATTAGTAAGAGCTGACTTGTCAACGAGGTAGAATCCAATAACATCTATACTGTTTCCGGCAAATTTACCAGGAACAAAAATGGCACAATCATAATGATTTGCACCTGCACCGACATAAGACTCAGGTGTTATACCATAGCTGAATAGTGCTCCATCTGAACTTGCACGCGTAAGAGAATTTGGCCTTACCACCTTATTAAGACCAATACTCCTCTCACTCCTTTTCAACACCTGCGCATTGCCTATAAAGCAAAACGCCAAAAGGACGGTTACCAAAGAAAGTAATCTTTTAATCATAACACAATTTATTTTAAATTAAACATAAGAGTTATTAAACTCCATATTAAAATTATACTTTCTAAAACTTTGCTCCAACACTAGAGTATTGAATTTTACATATTCATATCCATTGCAACAAAATATTCTCAGTTTATAAAAAACATCCCTACTTAAAGTCAATCAATAATTTATATTTGTATTAACTTTAGAGAAGAAACAATATATCATTGTCACATGATTAGATTACATTAACTTGGAATGAACTTCATAGAAATGACTCTTACAAAATGTAGTAAATCTGCATCTCGGTATATGCCAGCCTAAAAATGGTTAACAAGAGCCTCTAAACAATCCACTCTAACTTTCAATTTTACAAATATAACACATTTTATAATAAAAACAAACTTTATTATAAGAAAAAGCTAAAAAAGGTATATTTTTATGCCAAAAAGGACAGAAAAAAGGCTGCAACACATAATTTGTGTTACAGCCTTTTCTATTTTATCAGCACAACCGGATATTATTCCTTCTCGGCTGTCTGCTTCTCGCTATAGTCTATCACATTCTTGCGGTTTGCCTGCATGCGGTCGTAATCTTCTTTAGAGCCTACGATAATCTTCTCGAACTCACGCAGACCTGTACCGGCAGGAATCAGGTGTCCGCAGATAACGTTCTCCTTCATTCCTTCGAGGTAGTCTACCTTTCCGCGGATAGCAGCCTCGTTGAGCACCTTGGTTGTCTCCTGGAATGATGCGGCAGACATGAAGCTCTTTGTCTGAAGTGCGGCACGTGTGATACCCTGCAGAATCTGAGTTGATGTAGCAGGAACGGCGTCACGCACCTGAACGGTCTTAAGATCGCGGCGCTTCAGAGTAGAGTTCTCATCACGTAGCTTGCGGGCTGAGATAATCTGTCCCTTCTTGAGAGTCTCGCTGTCACCGGCATCGGTAACAACTTTCTTACCCCATATACGGTCGTTCTCCTCAGCGAAGTCGAGCTTGTCGACAATTTCCTGCTCAAGGAATGTTGTATCACCCGGATCATTAATCTGAACCTTGCGCATCATCTGACGGACGATAATCTCAAAGTGCTTATCGTTGATCTTCACACCCTGCAGACGGTAAACGTCCTGTACCTCATTAACGATATACTCCTGAACGGCGGTAGGACCTTTGATAGAAAGGATGTCGTTAGGTGTAATAACACCGTCTGACAGAGGAGTACCAGCACGAACGGCATCGTGTTCCTGAACAAGGATCTGCTTTGACAGCGAAACGAGATACTTGCGCTGCTCACCTGTCTTAGATGTAACGATGATCTCACGGTTACCGCGCTTAACCTTACCCATTGTAACCTCACCGTCGATTTCACTTACTACAGCAGGGTTAGACGGGTTGCGGGCCTCAAACAGCTCAGTAACACGAGGAAGACCTCCGGTGATATCTCCTGCCTTACCTACGGTACGAGGAATCTTGACGAGAGTAGCACCAGTCTTGACTGTCTGACCGTCTTCAACAACAACGTGACCACCCACAGGGAAGTTGTATGTTCCGACAACCTCACCGTTTCTGTCAACGATATCACAGGTAGGAACCTTACTCTTATCCTTAGACTCGGTAATAATCTTCTCGGTAAGACCTGTGGTATCATCGGTCTCAGAGTGGAACGTAACGCCGTCGATAACGTCGCGGAACTTCAGTGTACCGGCGTATTCGGTAACGATAACGGCATTGAACGGGTCCCAACGTGCGATGACATCGCCCTTCTTCACAACAGAGCCGCCCTTGAAGTAGAGTGAACTTCCGTAAGGTACGTTCAATGTTGAAAGAACAATATTTGTATTAGGATCAACGAAACGGATCTCGGCCAGACGGCTTACTACCATCTCGCACTCAACCTCACCGTTGTCACCTTCCTCAACGAACGGCACAGTACGAAGCTCGTCGAACTCGATACGGCTGTCGTTCTTGGCAACGATAGATGCGTTGGCTGCAGCGTTGGCAGCCACACCACCGGCGTGGAAGGTACGAAGTGTAAGCTGTGTACCCGGCTCACCGATAGCCTGAGCTGCGATGACTCCGACTGCCTCACCTTTCTGTACCATGCGGCTTGTAGCCAAGTTACGTCCGTAACACTTCATGCAGACACCCTTCTTACTCTCGCAAGTAAGCACTGAACGAATCTCAACGCTCTCAATCGGGCTGTCTTCAATAATCTGAGCTATAGGCTCTGTAATCTCCTCACCGGCAGCAACAATAAGTTCACCGGTTGTAGGATGTATGATGTCGTGAACTGAAACACGTCCAAGGATGCGCTCATACAGAGAAGAAATAACCTCATCGCCATTCTTCAATGCTGTACATACAAGTCCGCGCAGAGTTCCACAGTCTTCTTCAGTAATGATAACGTCGTGAGAAACGTCAACTAGACGACGGGTAAGATATCCGGCGTCGGCAGTCTTCATAGCGGTATCAGCAAGACCCTTACGGGCACCGTGAGTAGAGATAAAGTACTCAAGCACGCTCATACCTTCCTTAAAGTTAGAAAGAATAGGGTTCTCAATAATCTGAGCGCCTTCAGCACCTGCCTTCTGCGGTTTTGCCATAAGTCCACGCATACCGGCCAACTGACGAATCTGGTCTTTAGAACCACGGGCACCTGAATCAAGCATCATGTAGACAGCGTTGAATCCCTGGTCAGCCTCGGTCATCTCCTTCATCAGGACGTCACCCAACTCGTTATTTACGTGTGTCCAGGCATCGATTACCTGATTGTAACGCTCGTTGTCGGTGATGAATCCCATGTTATAGTTGTCGGTAATCTGGCGAACTTCCTCATTACCTTTTGCCACGAGGTCAGCTTTCTCCTTAGGAATAATGATGTCATCAAGGTTGAATGACAGACCTGCCAGATATGCCATGCGGTAACCGAGGTTCTTGATACCGTCGAGGAACTCGCAGGCACGTGCAAATCCAACAGCCTTAATTACATCGGCAATAATATCGCGAAGACTCTTCTTAGATATAATCTTGTTTACATAACCTACTTCCTCAGGAATAATTCCATTGACAATCACACGGCCGACAGATGTCTCAACCATCTTGTCTACCAATTTGCCGTTATCATCAAGGTCTTTAACAATAACCTTAACTTGAGCGTGCAGGTCGCATTTGCCTTCATTGTGTGCAATGATAGCCTCTTCAGGACCATAGAATGTAAGTCCCTCACCCTTTGCACCCGGACGTATCTTTGTGATATAATAAAGTCCGAGCACCATATCCTGTGAAGGCACCGTGATAGGCGCACCGTTGGCAGGATTAAGGATGTTATGGCTCTGAAGCATCAATATCTGTGCCTCAAGCACTGCCTCATTGCTCAAAGGAAGGTGAACAGCCATCTGGTCACCGTCGAAGTCGGCGTTGAACGCTGTACATGCCAACGGGTGGAGCTGAATAGCCTTACCTTCGATAAGTTTAGGCTGGAATGCCTGGATACCCAGACGGTGAAGTGTAGGCGCACGGTTGAGCAATACGGGGTGTCCCTTCATTACATTTTCAAGGATGTCCCAGATAACCGGCTCACGACGGTCTACTATCTTCTTGGCACTCTTTACAGTCTTAACAATACCGCGCTCAATGAGCTTACGGATGATGAACGGCTTGTAAAGCTCTGCAGCCATAAGTTTAGGCAGACCGCACTCGCCCATCTTCAACTCAGGACCTACAACGATAACTGAACGTGCTGAATAGTCGACACGCTTACCGAGAAGGTTCTGACGGAAACGTCCCTGCTTACCTTTCAGAGAGTCAGACAGAGACTTCAGCGGACGGTTAGAATCGCTCTTAACGGCGCTGCTCTTACGAGAATTGTCGAACAAACTGTCGACAGCCTCCTGCAACATACGTTTCTCGTTACGGAGAATAACCTCAGGAGCCTTAATCTCCATAAGTCTCTTCAGACGGTTGTTACGTATGATGACACGACGATAAAGATCATTCAAGTCTGATGTCGCGAAACGGCCGCCATCCAACGGAACCAACGGACGCAACTCAGGCGGAGTTACAGGGATAATCTTCATTATCATCCACTCCGGCTTGTTTATATTGCGGCTTGAGCGGAATGCCTCTACAACCTGCAGACGCTTCAGAGCCTCAGTCTTTCTCTGCTGAGAAGAGTCGCTGTTGGCACGGTCGCGAAGTTCGTAAGAAAGAGCATCAAGATCGATGTTTACCAACAGGTCGTAAATAGCCTCTGCACCCATCTTGGCGATAAACTTGTTAGGATCGGTATCCTCAAGATATTCGTTGCCGTCGGGCAGGTTGTCCATTATGTTAACATACTCATCTTCTGTAAGGAAGTCCATCTTGTGTGAGCCGTTGATTTCAACACCGTCGGCATCTGTACGGCCAACCATAACACCGGGCTGGATGACGATGTACTTCTCGTAATAAATTACAGAATCAAGTTTCTTTGTAGGAATACCGAGCAGGTAACCTATCTTGTTAGGCAGTGAACGGAAATACCAGATGTGTGCCACCGGCACTACAAGTTCGATATGTCCTGTACGCTCACGGCGCACTTTCTTCTCTGTAACCTCTACACCACAACGGTCGCAGACAATGCCTTTATATCTGATGCGCTTATACTTACCGCAGGCGCACTCATAGTCCTTTGTAGGACCGAAGATGCGCTCGCAGAAAAGTCCGTCGCGCTCCGGTTTGTAAGTACGATAATTTATGGTCTCAGGCTTAGTAACCTCGCCATAAGAACTCTCGAGGATTTCCTCCGGTGATGCAAGTCCGATGGTAATCTTCGTAAAATTACTCTTTATCTTTGAATCTTTCTTGAAAGCCATAATTCTTGTTTATATTTGTTATGTAAAGAGTTTCGTTATTAATCAAGAGTAACGCTTAAGCCTAAGCCACGGAGTTCGTGCAGAAGCACGTTAAGAGACTCAGGTATGCCCGGTGTAGGCATAGGCTCACCCTTGACGATAGCCTCGTAAGCCTTAGAACGGCCCACAACGTCATCAGACTTGATGGTAAGAATCTCCTGAAGCACATGGCTTGCACCGAATGCCTCGAGGGCCCAAACCTCCATCTCTCCAAAACGCTGACCACCAAACTGTGCCTTACCTCCAAGAGGCTGCTGTGTGATAAGTGAGTACGGACCGATACTGCGGGCGTGCATCTTATCCTCAACCATGTGACCCAGTTTAAGGAAGTATGTGATACCTACTGTTGCAGGCTGGTCGAACATCTCGCCTGTCTCACCGTCGTAAAGGTGTGTAGAGCAGAGGCGCGGCAGACCTGCCTTGTCGGTCCACTCCTGAAGGTCGTCGAGTTTGGCACCGTCGAAGATAGGTGTTGCGAACTTGACGCCAAGACGTTTACCGGCAGCACCGAGAATAGCCTCGAATATCTGACCGAGGTTCATACGTGAAGGCACACCCAGAGGGTTAAGAACCAAGTCAACAGGACGTCCATCCTCGAGGAACGGCATGTCTTCCTGACGAACTATCTTAGAAACGATACCCTTGTTACCGTGGCGACCTGCAAGCTTATCACCTACGCCAATCTTACGTTTCTTAGCGACATAAACCTTAGCCATCTGCAGGATGCCTGAAGGCAGCTCATCACCGATGGTAATGGCAAACTTGCGGCGCTTCAGCTCAGCATCAAGGAGCTTATACTTCTTGATGAAGTTCATTATAAGTTTCTGGATAAGTCCGTTAGTGTGCTCATCGTTAGTCCAGTTGTTAGACTGAATACCGTCATATTCAAGGTTCTTCAGCTGAGCCATAGTGAACTTGCTGCCCTTCGTTATAATCTCGGCACCAGTGTAATCCTTGATACCCATAGACGTCTTGTCGTCTGTGAGAGTGAGCAACTTGTCAACAAGAATATCCTTCAAGTCGTCAATCTTAGCTGCGTATTCCTCGTCAATCTTAGCCAGGATAACCTTATCCTGCTGCTTTGAAGCACGTGTTTTTACAGCACGAGAGAACAATTTCTTGTCGATAACGACACCTGTCAGTGAAGGATTAGCCTTCAGTGAAGAGTCCTTAACATCACCGGCTTTGTCACCGAAGATGGCACGGAGCAATTTCTCCTCAGGTGAGGGATCGCTCTCTCCCTTCGGTGAAATCTTACCGATAAGGATATCACCCGGCTCTACGCGTGCACCTACTCTGATGATACCGTTGTCGTCGAGGTCTTTAGTTGCTTCCTCGCTTACGTTAGGAATATCGCTTGTGAACTCTTCCATACCGCGCTTTGTCTCACGGACATCGAGCGAATATTCATCAACGTGTACAGAAGTAAGAATATCCTCACGTACGACACGCTCGTTGAGCACGATGGCATCCTCGTAGTTGTAACCCTTCCAAGGCATGTAAGCAACAAGGAGGTTGCGTCCGAGTGCCAGTTCGCCGTTCTCAGTAGCATATCCCTCAGTAAGGATGTCGCCCTTCTTAACTCTCTGGCCCTTGTCGCAGATAGGACGAAGGTCGACAGTCATGTTCTGGTTTGTACGGCGGAACTTAGGTATTCTGTATTCCTTGAGAGCAGGCTCAAAGCTTACAAACTCCTCTTCCTCTGTTCTGTCGTAAAGAATACGTATTGTAGTTGCGTCAACATATTCTATAACGCCATCACCTTCAGCTGTAACCATTGTACGTGAGTCAACACATACCTGCTTCTCGATACCGGTACCTACAATAGGAGCCTCATTGTGAAGCAACGGAACTGCCTGGCGCATCATGTTACTACCCATCAACGCACGGTGAGCATCGTCGTGCTCCAAGAAAGGAATAAGTCCGGCTGCGATAGATGCAATCTGCTGCGGAGACACGTCCATGAGGTCAACCTGCGAAGGAGGAACAACAGGGAAGTCTGCATCCTGACGGCACTTAACCACGTCGCGGATAAATGTTCCGTCATCATTAAGAGGAGCATTACCCTGACCGATGATGTGGTCTTCCTCCTCTTCAGCAGTAAGATAAACTATATGATCGTTGTCGAGATCAACGACTCCGTCCTTAACCTTACGGTAAGGAGTCTCGATGAATCCCAACTCGTTAATTTTAGCATAAACACAGAGAGACGAAATAAGTCCGATGTTAGGACCTTCAGGACTCTCAATAGGGCAAAGACGTCCGTAGTGAGTGTAGTGAACGTCACGAACCTCGAATCCGGCACGCTCTCTTGAAAGACCACCAGGACCGAGGGCTGACAGACGGCGCTTGTGGGTTACCTCGGCAAGCGGGTTGGTCTGGTCCATGAACTGAGACAGAGGGTTAGTACCGAAGAATGAGTTGATAACGCTTGAAATAGTCTTGGCGTTGATCAAGTCTGTCGGTGTGAACACCTCGTTGTCGCGCACGTTCATACGCTCTCTGATGGTACGGCTCATACGTGCCAGACCTATAGAGAACTGATTGCTCAGCTGCTCGCCTACAGTACGTACACGACGGTTGCTCAAGTGGTCGATATCATCAACAGTGGCATTAGAGTTAACCAGCTGTATGAGATATTTGATAATTTCTATTATGTCTTCCTTAGTCAGGATACGCACATCCATGTCTGTATCAAGACCAAGTTTCTTGTTGATACGGTAACGGCCTACATCACCCAAGTCGTAACGTTTGTCAGAGAAGAACAGGTTCTGTATAACCTCGCGTGCGCTGGCGTCATCAGCCGGGTCAGCGTTGCGCAGCTGGCGGTAGATGTAGAGCACGGCCTCCTTCTCAGAGTTACTCGGGTCTTTCTGTAATGTATTGAAGATTATCGAATACTTGCTTGCAGAGTCAACATCCTTGTGAAGCAGGATTGTAGAAGCACCACTGTCGATGATGTCGTCGATGTTGTCTTTGGTTATTTCGGTCTCGCGCTCCATGATAACCTCGTTACGCTCGATAGAAACAACCTCGCCGGTATCCTCGTCAACGAAGTCCTCGTTCCAGCTCTTCAGAACCCTTGCGGCAAGCTTACGGCCAATGACATCTTTCATGTTCTTCTTGTTGACCTTAACTTCCTCAGCCAGGTCGAAAATCTGAAGGATATCCTTATCGGTCTCGAAACCGATGGCACGCAAAAGTGTTGTAACAGGCAACTTCTTCTTACGGTCGATGTATGCATACATCACATTGTTGATGTCGGTTGCAAACTCAATCCAAGATCCCTTGAACGGGATGATACGTGCAGAATAAAGCACAGTACCGTTGGCATGGACGCCCTGGCCGAAGAATACGCCAGGAGATCTGTGCAACTGTGATACAACAACACGCTCGGCACCATTGATGATGAATGTGCCGTTATCAGTCATATAAGGAATAGTGCCAAGGAATACATCCTGTATGAAAGTACCGAAGTCCTCATGGTCAGGGTCTGTACAATACAGTTTCATCTTAGCCTTCAAGGGCACGCTATATGTCAGTCCGCGCTCAAGACACTCGTCGATGGTGTAGCGGGGCGGATCGATATAGTAATCCAAGAACTCAAGAACGAAATTATTACGTGTGTCGGTGATAGGGAAATTTTCAGCAAAAACCTTATACAAACCGTCATTCTTGCGTTCCTCAGGCGGAGTATCCAACTGTAAGAAGTCTCTGAAAGACTTTAACTGCACATCGAGGAAATCCGGATACGGCATCGGATTTTTCACGCTGGCAAAATTCACTCTGTTATCAACAATTTTTGAAGCCATTACAGATATTTATTACCGTTATAAATGCCACCTTGAAATAAATGGCCGCAGATTAAAAAAATTGAATCCGGACCGATACCTTGCAGCGGTGGTTGACTACATGATATAAATAAAAGACACAAAAAGGTTAAGACTCTCCGACTGGGAGAATCTTAACCCATAATATTTTTTTATTGTCTCAATTATTTGAGCTCAACCTTAGCACCAGCAGCCTCGATTGTCTTCTTCAGGTTCTCAGCCTCGTCTTTAGCAAGACCTTCCTTCAGTGTAGAAGGAGCACCGTCTACGAGATCCTTAGCCTCTTTCAGACCAAGACCGCAAGCCTCTTTAACGGCTTTAACAACCTGCAGTTTAGCTCCACCAACCTCAGCGAGAACTACATCGAAAGATGTCTTCTCCTCAGCTGCGGCTGCAGCACCACCTGCAGCAGGACCAGCAGCAACAGCAACAGCTGCAGCAGCGGGCTCAATTCCATACTCGTCCTTCAGGACTGTTGCCAACTCGTTTACTTCTTTAACTGTCAAATTTACTAATTCTTCAGCAATAGCTTTAATATCTGCCATTTTATTTTAAATTTTAATGTTTTTAAATGTTAATTGATTGGGTGTTTAAATTACTCAGGACGCTCGCCTAAAGTTTTGAGCACACCATGGATGGTGTTTGCGCCTGACTGAAGAGCAGAAACAACGTTCTTTGCAGGAGACTGCAGCAATGCGACAATGTCTGCAATAACTTCGTCCTTGCTCTTGAGAGCTGCGAGTTCATCCAGCTTGTCAGCACCAACATAGATGCTTTCCTCAGCATAAGCTGCCTTCAAAGCAGGAATACTCTCTTTTACATAACCTTTCAGCATTTTTGCCGGAACGTTAGCTGTATTGCAGAAGAGAACAGCAGTGTTACCCTTCAGACAGCCATACAAAGGCTCATAATCAACATCCGAAGCCTCGAAAGCCTTGTGCAGAAGTGTGTTCTTCACAACGACCATCTTGATTTCGTTCTTGAAGCACTCACGGCGGAGCTTACTTGTAGCACCGGCATTCATACCTGTTACGTCAACGAGGTAGAAATGAGGATACTCTTTCAGTTTCTCACCGAGTTCAACAACTATAGTATCTTTTACTTCTTTCTTCATCTTACAAAACTTTTAGAGTTATTCAACTGATTTAGGATCAATCTTGATACCCTTACTCATAGTGCTAGAAATAAAGATACTCTTAATGTATGTACCTTTAGCAGCAGAAGGTTTCAGCTTGATAACAGTAGCGATAAATTCTTTCGCGTTCTGATAGATCTGCTCCGGAGTGAAAGAAACCTTACCAATTGATGCGTGAATGATACCAGCCTTGTCAACCTTAAAGTCGATCTTACCCTGCTTAACCTCCTTGACAGCCTTTGCAACATCCATAGTTACAGTACCGCTCTTAGGGTTAGGCATCAAGCCACGAGGACCAAGAACACGTCCTAAAGGACCAATCTTGCCCATGCATGAAGGCATAGTGATGATAACATCAATATCTGTCCATCCACCTTTGATCTTTTCAATATATTCGTCAAGACCTACATAGTCAGCACCTGCTTCTTTTGCAGCAGCTTCAGCATCAGGTGTACAAAGGCAGAGCACACGTGTAACCTTACCAGTTCCGTTAGGCAGAGATACAACACCTCTTACCATCTGGTTAGCCTTACGCGGGTCTACGCCCAAGCGTACATCAATATCAAGAGAAGCGTCAAACTTGGTTGTAGTAATGTCCTTAACCAACTCTGCAGCCTCTTTCAAAGAGTATGCTTTCCCTGCTTCAACCTTATCAGCTACTGATTTTTGATTTTTTGTCAGTTTACTCATTTTCTTGAAGTTATAAATTATTTACCAGGGAAGTCCCCTTTAACTGAGATGCCCATACTTCTAGCCGTACCAGCTATAAGCTTCATCGCAGACTCTACGGTAAAGCAGTTAAGATCAGCCAATTTGTCCTCTGCGATGGCACGGATCTGATCCCATGTCACAGAAGCCACTTTTCTACGGTTAGGCTCAGCAGAACCTCCTTTAACCTTGGCTGCCTCCAGCAACTGAACAGCAGCAGGAGATGTCTTAATTTCGAAGCTGTATGACTTATCGGTGTAGTAAGTGATAACAACCGGAAGCACTTTTCCAGCCTTATCCTGAGTTCTGGCGTTGAATTCCTTGCAGAATCCCATGATGTTAATACCCTTTGAACCGAGGGCCGGTCCAACTGGTGGTGAAGGATTCGCAGCGCCACCTTTAATCTGTAATTTGATTAATCCAGCAACTTCTTTAGCCATTTCTTTTGTTAATTAAAAATTTGAGATTTTATAAAAGAACACACGTGTCCGTAACAACACGCTTATTCTTTTGCGACTTGCATAAAACCGAGTTCCAAAGGAGTTTTACGTCCAAAGATTTTTACCATAACCTTGAGTTTGTGCTTTTCAGTATTCACCTCTTCGATGACACCACTGAAACCGCTGAATGGTCCGTCTGTAACCTTCACTGTCTCGTCTACGCTGAACGGGATGTTTACTTCCTCTGTCAGCTCAGACTCCTCAGACGTGCCAAGGATACGGTTGATATCAGACTGTTTTACCGGAGTCGGATTATCCAATCCGCCCAAGAAACCCAGCACGTTAGGTATGAAACGCAGCGTATGGGCCACGTCGCCCTTCAGTTCTGCCTCAACAAGCACATAGCCCGGAAGAGAAATCTTCTCTTTAACCACACGCTTGCCATTACGCAAAGACGCATGTTTCTCCATCGGTATAAGAACCTGAGAAACATAAGTCGAAAGCAGCGTGTTGTGCTTAAGTTCGGCGTCGATATATTCTTTTACCTTAGCCTCCTTACCGCTGACAGCACGCAATACATACCACTTTTTACCTGATTCAGCCATTTTCCTTTTTACGATTAATTAGGATAGATCGTACTCATAACAAACCGGAACACGGAATCCATAATGAACACCACAACTGCAATGATCAAGGAAGCAGATAATACAACCATTGCACTGTGAGTAAGTTCGGCACGTGTCGGCCATGATGTTTTATGCACAAGTTCGTCGTAACTAGCCTTGCAACTATTTGCTATTTTTTTAAACATATTATCTTTATTTTGGCACGGGAAGAGAGGCTCGAACTCCCGACACCTGGTTTTGGAGACCAGTGCTCTACCAACTGAGCTATTCCCGTAAAATAGGTTCCCGTCGAGACGGCGAGAACCTAACTGTATTTTGTAGATATATCGGTAATAGTATTACTCGATGATCTCTGTAATCTGACCAGCACCTACTGTACGACCACCCTCACGGATAGCGAAGCGCAGACCAACGTTCAATGCAACAGCGTAGATCAGATCTACTGTGATTGTTACGTTATCACCAGGCATTACCATTTCAACGCCTTCCGGCAGAGAAATCTCACCTGTGCAGTCCATTGTACGGAGATAGAACTGAGGGCGATACTTGTTTCCGAATGGAGTGTGACGTCCACCTTCCTCTTTCTTCAATACATAGATCTGAGCCTTGAACTTCTTGTAAGGTTTAATCTGTCCCGGGTGGCAAAGAACCATACCACGTTTGATCTCGTTCTTGTCGATACCACGGAGAAGCAGACCTACGTTATCACCAGCTTCACCTTCGTCAAGAATCTTACGGAACATCTCAACACCAGTTACAACTGACTTCTTGTCTTCACCAAGACCGAGGAGCTCAACTTCGTCACCAACCTTAACACGGCCAGTCTCGATACGACCTGTAGCAACTGTACCACGACCTGTGATTGAGAACACGTCCTCAACAGGCATCAGGAACGGTTTGTCAAGATCACGTGGAGGCAGCGGAATCCATGTATCAACAGCATCCATCAGCTCCATAACCTTGTCTTCCCATTTCTTAACTCCGTTCAGAGCGCCGAGGGCAGAACCGCGGATGATAGGAGTATTTTCGCCATCATACTCGTACTGATCAAGAAGCTCACGCATTTCCATCTCAACGAGCTCAAGCATTTCCTCATCCTCAACCATATCACACTTGTTCAGGAATACAACCAGACGAGGTACGTTTACCTGACGAGCGAGAAGCACATGCTCACGTGTCTGAGGCATAGGACCATCAGTTGCAGCAACTACGATGATAGCACCATCCATCTGAGCGGCACCAGTTACCATGTTCTTTACATAGTCAGCGTGTCCCGGGCAGTCTACGTGTGCATAGTGACGGTTAGCTGTCTCATACTCAACGTGTGCTGTATTGATAGTAATACCACGCTCTTTTTCCTCAGGAGCGTTATCAATCTGGTCGAATGACTTTACTTCATCACTCTTTGTAAGTCCTCTTTCAGCAAGCACCTTTGTGATAGCAGCAGTCAGAGTAGTCTTACCGTGGTCTACGTGACCAATTGTACCAATGTTTACATGGGGTTTGGTACGGACGAATGTCTCTTTAGCCATAGCTTTACTTTTTTATTTATTGTTAATGAATAATCGTGTATTGTTATTGTTTTGCTTTTTCAAATAAAGAAAGTCGTAGAGCTGTAACCGAGATTTGAACTCGGGACCTCTTCCTTACCAAGGAAGTGCTCTACCACTGAGCTATTACAGCAGCGAGAGCGGAAAACGGGACTCAAACCCGCGACCCCCAGCTTGGAAGGCTAGTGCTCTATCAACTGAGCTATTTCCGCAAGACTTCTACTGAGTGGGTGGTGATGGATTCGAACCACCGAAGTCGAAAGACAGCAGATTTACAGTCTGCCCCATTTGGCCACTCTGGTAACCACCCTTTGTTTAAGAACTCGTCTTTTCTTTTGAGCCTCTTGTCGGATTCGAACCAACGACCCCGAGATTACAAATCACGTGCTCTGGCCAACTGAGCTAAAGAGGCAACGTTAAGCAGCCGTTAGGCGCTTGTTGTAAGGACGTGTCCTAAAACGGCTGCAAAGATAGGCATTATTTTTTAATCTCCAAAACTTTTCGCGATTTTTTTTATCTATTGCGCATTTTTTCTTTAAATTTCGCCAATTGGACCTTCAAAGAGTCCACACAGAGGTCAATTCCCTCCTCAAACGTATCGCACACTTTTTCTACAAAAAGACGTGAACCAGGCACCATAACTGTAATACTTGTTTCCTTATTCATGGCAGTGGCAGGCTTAACAACTTTAAGTTGTACCTCTACAGTTTGAATATCCTCATAAGATTTTTCCAACTTGGCAGTTTTCTTTTCGATAAATGCCTTCAATTGTTCAGTAGCGTCAAAATGGATTGACTGAATTTTAACTTCCATAGTTACCTCCTTGTAATTTTAAGGGTTAAGCCCGTGGATGGGCAGATTTGTAAACTTTCTTAAGCTGTTCAAACGTGGTATGAGTATATATCTCAGTAGTTGTCAGCTCCTGATGTCCCAAAAGCTTCTTTACGCTCTCCAGCCCCGCGCCGTGATTAAGCATGGCCGTGGCAAATGTGTGGCGCAGCACGTGGGGGCTGCGTTTTTTTAGCGAACTTACACGAGCGAGATTGTCAGACACGGCCTTTCTCACCTGACTGTAAGTAAGGCGGCGGCCTTTGTCCGACACAAACAGCGCAGGCGAAAGCCGCGCCACAGTCTTGTCTCTAAGTTCGATATATGCCGACAGCGCGCCGCGCAGTTCTTCGCCGAACGGGATTACACGCTGTTTGTCTCTCTTGCCAGTAACCTTAAGCTGACAGGCCTCCAGGTCAACCATCGCGTCGTCGAGCCCTATCAGCTCAGCCACACGCACACCTGTTTCATAAAAAGTCATTATAATAGTACGCGCGCACGCATCTTTATAGTCAGAGAGATTCCACATTCTGCAGTCCAGAAGCCTGTCCATCTCACTTTCTTTTACGAATTGCGGCAATGGTTTGTCTTTCTTCGGGCCGGTCACGCCATGGGCCGGATCTGAGTTAACAAGGTTTCGGGAAAGGGCAAAACGAAAAAAGGAACGCAATGCGCTCAATCGTCTGTTGATTGACGACGCAATGTTTCCTTTATCCATCATACTCTCCATCCAGTCACGGATTACATCAGAGTCTACCGACTCCCATGAGAGATGAGCATCCAAATTTTTGAAGTACAGTTCAAACTCTTTCAAGTCTGCTCCGTATTCCTTCACGGTTCTCGCGGAGTAGTTCCGTTCAAACTGGAGGTAGTTCAAAAATTCTCTTATCATCATAAATATCGTTGCTCAAACCATGTTATTCGGCAACGAATTTACGAAAATAAAATCGAACCACCAAATTTTCAGGGAGTTTTTTTTACTCCTCTGTAGCTCTCAGTTTCTGTACGTAAATAGCGCGTTCCATCTTGAGCCTCTTCAAGACAGACGGCTTATCGAACTGCTGACGTGCACGAAGTTCCTTTACGACACCTGTCTTTTCAAATTTTCTTTTGAATTTCTTCAATGCTCTTTCGATGTTCTCGCCATCTTTAACTGGTACAATGATCATTTTTTGTCTTAAAATTTTATATGTTAAACTTATTTTTTAATTTCATGCTATTATTAGCGGCTGCAAAATTACATCTTATTTTTGTATCTTCCAAATATTCAGAGGGTTTTTAAGCAAAAAGTATTTATTTTTCACATCTGCCTGACTTTCAGCGGTTAATTTGCCCATGTAAAACGTTTTATTGAGCATATGAAACGTAGTTCGGTGTAGCCAATTATGAATTGTGAATTATGAATTGTGACTACAGCTACGGGTTAAATCCCCAGTCTGTAGCCGAGTGTCAGCGTGAAAGCCGAAGAACGCTTCAATCTGCCGTTAAGGAGGTAATACTCCAGAAAATAGCTGGTTCCGTCGGTCGAAAGATTCTTCGCCACAATTTCGTCATCTTTTATGTCGAGCAGTCCAAATTCATATCTTGCATCAAGTACGAAACGTTTGTATTCATACGAGAGTCCCAGAGGTATGGTAACATCAACCTTACGGCAACGGTCTTTTATGTCTGTATATTTGCCGTCCCACGGTTGTCCGTCAAATATCTCTTTGTATCCCCTTGGATATTTTGCGCTCAGCATGAAGTCTACCTGCACTCCGGCTTTAACGGCGAGACCTTTATATATATAAAAGTTAGCCATTACAGGCACACTGAGGTAAGAAAGCTTCACTTTATGCCCGTCTCCATCTTCTTGCCATAATTTAAGTTCTTTATCATACATGTCATCGTCTATTTGTCCGGTTCCGGGATCCTCCAAAGGCCCTTTAAGATAAGCATACCCCCAAGTAAACTTATCGAAACCGCATCCGCGCTCCGAATAATCAAGCCCCAAAGTTACTCCGAGCCATTTTGTAGCCATATATTCGGCCTCCACTCCTGCCTTTATCCCGGATTTATACGCAGTATTGTCAATGCCACTTACATCAGAAAACGTTATTCCTATCTTTGGCTGCAAAGAAAATTCGCCTGCCTGACGCTGCGCAAACATCGTCAGGGGCATAAGAAAGATTGCAATTGAAGCAAAAAGTTTTTTCATACTATTTTTTTATAATGTTTAAAATTCCAAATCAGAAGACAGAACACATGGCCTGCCAAAATCATACATTTAGCATAACACCTCTCATTTAATTTAAAGAGGTTGCAGCAAAATCACTTCGGCCCACGTATTTGACATTCTAAGGAAACACTATTTCCACGGGTTCAGATTTTCATTTAAGACAGATTCCGACTGCAGATTTAGTAATATTTTACAAAAATAAGAATATTTTTTATTTCATCAAAACTTTGAGCACACTATTTCTTTATTTGTCAGCATACCCATATATCAGTTTGGCAATAAAACTTTACGTAGGAAGAAAACCAGAACAAATCACATTGCTGAATAAAAACGAACTTAGCTTCCTTTTTGATTTCCTTTGACGCTCTCATACTGAGATATTTGAAAATTAAAATCAGTTGGACGAAAATCCTGGTAGTTTTCGTGTGCAAATGTAATTCTCTGTATTACAGCTAGTTAAGAAACTCAGCAGCCATTTGTGCAATCTTTTTTGTCCTAAATCGGACAAAAAAGCCATTATTTCAAGAAAAAACAGGTATGTTTTCGCCTTAAAAACGTGGTTTTTGCCACTAAAAAGTGGCCGAGTTATTTTTCAAAAGCATACCTTTTGCATGATAATGTAAATATGCTTTACCGATGCAAGCCATAACAGCGCTATTCTTTTTCTATTTCGACAGAAAATCCGAACATTTTTGTGATGACACTTTGAGCGGTAAGATGCCTGATGAGCTGACAATGATAAAAATCATGAGCACCTGCCTTATGCCATACATTTTATAAAAATAAAATAAGCGGAAGTCGCCCAAGGTATTCCTTAGAGGACGACTTCCGCTTATAAAACGCTGAAAAATAATAGCCTACAAGGTGCTGTTTCACACACTTTAGCCTGTAAGTTTATAAAAAATCACACTATCGGCATCAGATTTCGGCACAAGCCGATGCCAGCCACTCACGGTCTTCGCCTTCAAGCAGCGGCGAAAGGCGGTCGTAGACGGTGCGGTGGTATTCGTTGAGCCACTCTTTTTCTTCAGGCAGCAGCATCTCTTTCTTAACCGGGGAAAGGTCTATCGGACAAAGCGTCAACGGCTCGAAGCCGAGGAACGAGCCAAACTCGGTGTTCTTATATGGCACTATTAGTAGCGTGTTCTCTGTCCTTACACCGAAACTGCCGGCAAGATACAGGCCCGGCTCATCGGTTATGGTCATGCCTTCAACGAGCGGTGCGGGCTTATACTCCATGCGTATCTGGTGAGGACCTTCGTGAACATTGAGATAAGAGCCTACGCCGTGGCCCGTGCCGTGCATGTAGTTAAGGCCGTAGCGCCACATGTCTTTGCGGGCGAGCGCGTCGAGCTGTGTGCCGCTGGCGCCGCGCGGAAACTTGCAAAGCTCCAGCTGTATGTGGCCTTTCAGCACTAGCGTGTAGACTGTTTTCTGCTCCTCGGTTACATCGCCCAGGGCTATGGTGCGCGTTATGTCGGTGGTTCCGTCAAGATACTGCGCGCCGGAGTCGATAAGAATAAGTCCTTCGGGACGCAACGGCACATCGGTTTCGGGCGTTGCCTCATAGTGAACAATGGCTCCGTGCTCCTGATAGGCGGCAATGGTGTCAAACGATATGTCCTTAAACAGTTTCTGCTCCGCGCGCAGCGACGTCAGCTTGCGGTCGATGCTTATCTCGGTTTCGCCTCCCGCCTCAACCGCAGGTTTCAGCCAGCGCAAAAACTTAACCAGAGCCACACCGTCGCGCAGCATTGCGTTGTGGAATCCTTCTATCTCGGTGCTGTTCTTCACCGTCTTCATATATTGTATGGGCGACGGCTGCGTAACCTTCTCGCATCTAACGGCACTGAACAGTGTATGATTTATCTCGCATGGGTCGAGCAGTATGTTATATTCAGAATATGCAGCCAGGGCGTCTTTCACCTTATTATAATTATCAGTGTCTACGCCCTCGCCTTTCAGATACTCACGCACGCTGTCGTCAAGTTTGCTGTCGTCAACAAACAGGGTTGCGCGTTTGGGCGTTATCAACAGATAAGACACAAACACGGGATTGCAGTGAACATCTGTTCCGCGCAGGTTCAGTGTCCATGCTATGTCGTCAAGCGCGGCTGCAAGCATTCCGCAGGCATGCATATCCTTCAGCTTTGCGCGTATGCGCGCCAGTTTCGACGCACACGACTCTCCGACATACTCAAGCGGATGAATGTTAATTTTGTTTTGCGGCACCGGCGGACGGTCGGTCCATATACGCTCCAGCGGATCAAAGTTGGTTCTTACGGTTATTCCGCCTTCAGCCCTCAGTCCGGCAATAAGTTCGGCAACCGACGCCTCAGAGTTAACCATGCCGTCTACGCCCACAACGGGACTCGAAACGAACGACAGTTTCATGCCGAGCCACTTTATTATCGACGGCGTGCCCTCCATGCGCTCCTTCATGAGCTTAAACTCCGTACCCTCAAGCTGCTCGGCGGCAGCAAGAAAATAGCGCGAGTCGGTCCACAGGGCAGCGGCGTCCATCGTAACCACGGCAGTGCCTGCCGAGCCGTTGAAGCCCGAAATCCACTTTCTGCCCTCCCAGTGCTCGGGCACATATTCGCCGTTGTGCGGGTCGGTTGAAGGAAAAATAAATGCGTCGATACTCTCCTGTTTCATCACGTCGCGCAGGGCGGCGAGTCTTTTTTCTATAATAGTGTTCGTCATAATGAATAAGATTTTGCAAAATAGACATTACAAAGATACGTCTTTTTAAATTTAATAACAAACTAAAATGAGAATAAATATTTTATATCCATTCTTTTTACTAACTTTGCAGAAGATAACATTAAGGACAATTGAATGTCTTAACAATAAAACACAGGTTATTATGAAATTCTTAACTAACGAAAAACTGACAATCGTCGGCGCAGCCGGAATGATTGGTTCTAACATGGTTCAAACAGCCCTGACAATGGGTCTTACAAACGACATCTGCCTTTATGATGTATTCTCACCGGAAGGCGTTGCAGAGGAAATGCGCCAGAGCGGTTTTGGCGATGTGAAAATCACTGCTACAACAGATGCTAAAGAAGCTTTCACAAACGCTAAGTACATCATCTCTTCTGGTGGTGCTCCACGTAAGGCTGGCATGACACGCGAGGACCTTCTGAAAGGTAACTGCGAGATTGCAGAAGGACTTGGCAAGAACATCAAAGAATACTGCCCTGACGTTAAGCACGTTGTTATTATCTTCAACCCGGCTGACCTTACAGGTCTTGTAACACTGCTGTACTCTGGTTTGAAACCATCACAGGTTACAACTCTTGCTGCTCTTGACTCTACTCGTCTGCAGAGCGCACTGGCTAAGAAGTTCAACGTAATGCAGAGCGAAATCAAGGGTTGCGCTACATACGGCGGTCACGGAGAGCAGATGGCTGTATTCGGCTCACACGTAACTGTTGACGGCAAACCTCTGACTGAAATCATCGGCACACCTGAGTTCACTAACGAGGAGTGGGAGCAGATGAAGGTTGACGTTACTAAAGGTGGCGCTAAGATCATAGAGCTCCGCGGACGTTCTTCATTCCAGAGCCCGGCTTATCTGTCAGTTGAAATGATTCGTGCCGTGATGGGTGGCGAGCCGTTCAAGTATCCTGTTGGAACTTATGTTTCTAACGAGAAGTACAACCACATCATGATGGCTATGAAGACTACTCTCGACACAACAGGCGCTCACTATGAGATGCCGCAGGGAACTGCTGAGGAGAACGCTAAACTCGACGCAAGCTACGAGCACCTCTGCAAGATGCGCGACGAGCTGGTTACTCTGAACATCGTTCCTGAAATCTCTGAGTGGAACAAGATTAACCCGAACCTGTAATTTATACACAAAAAAAGTCCCGGCCAAAAGCCGGGATTTTTTTTGTCTAATTGAGAATGGAGAATTATGATTACACTTTATAATTATGAATTATGAATTGTGAATTATGAATTACTTTCTATATATTTCCTCCAACTTCAATTCTTTTATCTTTCCGTATTTTGAAAGTTTCTGAATGTCGAGTTTCGACTTGTCGCCTACAATAATCAGGATGTAGGGACGGCCTTTCACATTTTTATTATAATAGTTGTAGACATCATTATCGGTGATGGTTTTCAGCGACTTTATCATGTCGGCGTCAGGGTCGGCCTTGTAGCCTTGCGCACGATACAGGGCAATGGTCTGACCTATGTCGCGGAACGACGGATAACTGTTGTTTATGCCGTTGAGCATCGAACGGCGGGCATCACTCATGTTCTTGTCGCGCACGGGCATGCAGGCAAACAGACTGTCGAGCGTAGCCACGGCATCCATTGTCTTGTCGGCCTGAGTGCCCATAATTGTCATAAATGCCGTGGGGGCGTCGGCATGTAGCACGGGCGACGGCACTTCGGCTGTGCCGGAAGCGTAATAGGCAAACGAGCGCAACTCGCGCAAATCCTGAAACATTACCGACGACATGCCGCTGCCGAAATAACTGCTCCACAGCTTCAGGCAGGTGCGCTCGTCTTGCTCAGGCACAGGGGCGAGCGGCGTGTATGTGGCAACTACAGTTTGGCGCGCCTTGGGATTGTCGAAGATATACACAGCCGGGGCGTCATACTGCATCAGCGGCTTATAGGTGTCGGTGTATGGCTCACGGGCTTTGTCAACAGGCAACAGACGGCTTACCTCCTGCCCCACCGACTCAGCGTCGCGACTGCCGCAATAAACGACAGACAGCTGCACGTTCTGAAGACTGTCAAACAGACTTACAAGCTCTTCGGGCTTCATCTTTTTGACATCACCAACAGACACGCGGTTGAGATAAGCCGACTTGCTGCCGTAGGCTATCTTTGACAGCGCAGCATTAGCAATGCTCGAATTGTCTTTCACAAACGCCATGTCGTTAAGGCGCCACGCACGTTTCAGTTCAGACATCTGTGTCTTGTCAGGCTTCACCGACGAGAGAAAATGGCCCAGCAGCCTCAACGAAGGCTCAAGGTTGCGCTCAAAGCCCTGCATGGATATGATGAACGAATTGTTGCCGGCACTGAAACTGAGCGTAGAACCGACGTTCTGCAGGGCACGGCGCAGCTGCTGACTTGTAAGCGAGTCGGTGCCGAGCGCGTCGATATACGATTCGAGCACCTCCAGACGCGGGTCGGCAATCTTTCCCTTGTGATAGATAAGCTGCAGGGTGAACACGTCGTTGACGTTATTCTTGACGGCATAAAGCTCTGCCATGCGGCCGAGACTTATGCGAGATGCGTCACGGTCGAAGTCGATTATGCGCGGCTCAACATCCTTGTGCTCCATGGAGTCGAGCATGGCGGCATAAGCCGACTGCGCCGTTATGTTCTTTGCCGGCATGGGCTTATATCCCGGCTGCGACACCTTGTCGGAAGGATAGCTGCCGTATTTCTTGACGAAGTCCATATATTCGTTGTTGAAATATTTGCGCGCCACACGCATCACGTCGTCACGGCTCACATTCTCAACAGCCAGTTCACGGTCAATATATTCAGCCCACGAGTCTTCGCCGTTGCCGTAAGCCTCAACCATCATCCATCCGCGCTTGTCGGCATCTTCCAGCTTGCGTTTAAGCTCGCGCCCGGCTTCCATCTTCAGCGCCTGCAGGTCGCTGTCGCTGAAGTCGCCGTTCTTCACCTTGTCCACCTGCTCCATGCACCTGCGCATAAGTTTCTTGCGCGAGCCGAACGGCAGACTCGGCACTCCTGCCACAAACGTTATGCCGGCATCCTTAAGCGAGGCAGTCATGGCCGTGGCCATAAGCGCGCCTCCGTTGTTGCTTATAGAGTCGAGCTTGCCCGAACCGAAGTTGTTAGTCAGCAGTCTTACGGCTATGTCGAGCGCAGCCTCGTCGGCATGTCCGTGCGACGGAGTGCGGAATGCCATAAGCTCGCCCTTAACTATGGGATAAGGTATGCGCAGTCTGACTTCCGGCCGCGACGACGCGAGCGACACGGGCTTAAACTCGCTGCGCGCCGGAGCCTCGCCTGCCCTTATCCGTCCGAACGTGCGCTCAAGCAGCGGTTTAATAGAGTCGGCGCACACATCGCCGGCAAGTATCAGCGCCATGTTTCCTGCCACATAATAACGGTCGTAGAAGTTGCGCATCTCGCTCAGACGCGGATTCTTCAGGCTTTCTGTGCTGCCCACTATCGGATAAGCGTAAGGCGTTCCGCTGAAGAAGTTTTCCATCACACGTTCGTATGCGCTCATAAGCACATTGTCGGCATACATGTTTTTCTCTTCATACACGGTTTCGAGTTCGCTCTGAAACAGGCGGAACACAGGACTGATAAGGCGCTCGCTGTTGAGCGACGCCCACTGGTCTACATACTGCGGCAGAAACGTGTTGAAATATACTGTATAATCGAGGCTCGTGGCGGCGTTAAGTCCCGAACCACCGTAGCGCGACACAAGGTTGCTGAACTCGTTGGGTATGGCATATTCGGCAGCCTTTGCGCCCAGCCGGTTTATGTCTGCTTGTATCTGCCGGCGCATGGTCTCGTCTTTGGTCTGTGCCAGCTGGTCGTATTTGGCAGAAATAGAATCGAGCCACGGCCGTTCCTTCTCATAGTCAACCGTACCAATCTTGTCGGTGCCCTTAAACATTATGTGTTCAAAATAGTGTGCAATGCCGGTGTTGGGGCAGTCGGCCGCTCCTGCCTTCACCACCACGGCGCCGAACACTCTCGGCAGCGCATGGTCTTCGTTTATCCACACTGTAAGTCCGTTACTCAGTTTCATTTCTTTCACCTTCATGGCATTGTCGTCATATCCGGCAGCATGAGCCGTGATGCCCGAAAGTGCCATGAGGCATATAAACAAGGCTGTATGTTTCATCATATCATCATAGTGTATGTGGTGTGCCGGCACAGATAAACGCTGCGGCACGCCTGTGTTTAACGTTTCCACAAAAATAAATAAAATTAGTCTTTCAGCTGCCCTTACTCACATCAAAACGCATTGTCTTTAACGTCATTTTAGCTTTTTATCATTTCACAGACAGCAATCAAAGGCACAAACATTAACAGCACATGGGACATCTCATAACTTTAAACCTGCAAATAATTCACGAAGATATAGCCTTGCAAAATCAGCCGATAAAAATCTACCAACAGGCAAAATTCACCCACCATTTTACGATTTTGTTATAAATCTATTTCAAAAGCATCTTTTTATTCTATTTGTTATACCCCATTTAAAATATATCTATATATTTGCAAAATAGAAATAGAACACTTATAACGACTTTTGAACAACAATCAATAATCGCTACTTGTATAAATGATTTTTATCGACTAACTTATAATACTTTTATGAAAAATTTTACACACAAAAAAAGAAATGGATTGGCACTTTGGCTGCTAACCCTTATGTGCTTGGCCTCGGTAAATGTATGGGGACAAGAGACTGTTTACTCCTATGAATTAAAACAAAAGACATGGGATGGCAACGGAAGTAAAACACTTAACGGAATTACATGGTCATTAGATGCTCCTGGTGCCGGATTTTGGGGATATGACGGCACAAAAGGTCAACAATTTGGCTCTGGTAGCAAACCCGCTACTTCTATAAACCTTTCAACGGAAGATTTTAAAGGTACAATTAAATCTGTTGTAATAGAAACAAGCGGTGCATCAAAAATTAATGCTACAATTCAAGTTAAAGTAGGAAATGTTGGTTATGGAGATGAAACAAAAATAACAAAAACAAACACACCTTATAAATTTGATGGCCAATCATCGGGAAAAGTAGAAGTAATATGGACAAATACTAGCGACGCGGCCATTTACTTAAAAAAGATAACTGTAACTTATGAAGAAGGTGCTGCCACTCAATGTATCGCCCCGACATTCAGTCCTGCTTCAGGCACATCGTTCGCAAACACATTGACCGTTACAGCCTCAACAACCACTGAAGGCGGAAAGATTGTTTATACGACAGACCCGGAGGCTACACTCGACGCCAACTCGCCAGAGTTTCCAAGCGAAGGACTTACTATAGACGCTACAACAACAATACGCGCCATAACAGTTGACCCTAATGGAGCTTTGGAAAACAGCGGTGAGGCATCAGCCACATATACAAAGATTGATGCGCTGAACGGACTTGCCGAACTGCGCGCCAAGATAAGAGAAGACAACGTAACAAGCCAAAAGAACGCTAAAGAATATATTGTAAGCCTGAACAATGCCGTTGTAACAAAGGTAAGCGACAACAAAGCATTCATAGAAGAAAACGGAACAGGTATACAATATTTCAATTATGACAACAGCTTTAAGGAAGGTCAGGTTATCAACGGCACAGCCACTGTAAAAGGCTTTATGTATAGCAACTGGGCCGAACTGACAAGCATCGAAGGCGACATAACTATAACAGATGGAGGAGCAGTAGCTCCGACAGAAGTTACTCTTGAAGAACTTACAAACAACTACGACAAATATGAATCACGCCTTGTTAAAGTAACCGCAGCTGAAGTAACTTCGGCTTTCAACATTCAAAACGGCGAAATATCACAAAACGGATTTAAATTTGCAGTAAGAGCAAACAACGAGTCAATCTCAATGACATTGGGAGAAACAATAGACATAATTGGAGTACCCGGAATTTACTTCAACACGAAGCAGTTGAACGTCTTTTCACAGGAAGACATAACAAAAGACGAAAATGCTAAAACATTCTCATGGACAGCAACATCGGCTGAAATAGATATCAACAACGGCGACATAACCGCTCTGCCTACTCTTACTAACACATACGAGGGAGCAGTAAACTACGACAGCTCAAACAAGGGCGTTGCCATTATCGGTGAGACTGACGGACAGATAACCATCGTAGGCGCAGGAACAACCACAATAACCGCCACACTGGCATCTGACCCTGAGGTTAAGTCTTCGTATGAACTTACGGTAAACAAGACCACAGCAACACTCGAATTTGAACAGCCATCATATACAGTGAACTTTGGTGAGATAATTACTCTGAAAGCCGTATCAAACAATCCGGATGCACAGATAACCTATTCAGCAACTGAAGGCGACTGGGTTATAGATGAAACATCTGGCGAATTCTTGGCAGACACTACAGCCGGAAGCGTAACCGTTACTGCAACACTGGCAGAAAGCGACAAATATACAGGCGCAACTGCAACATGCACGGTGAAGATTGTTGACCCGAACCAGCAGGTTTATAGCGACGTTATCACAGCTGAAGATTTGGTTGCTACAGATACACGATATAAAGATTTCTCTGATGTAACAAAGACTTCAGGTGCTGTTTATGCAGGTAATTCTGCCAAGAATAACAGTGGCTCAATCCAACTAAGATCAAGCGAAAAATCTGGAATTGTTACTACAACATCAGGTGGAAGAATATCTCAGATAATTATTACTTGGGATAGTCAGACTACATCAGGAAGACAATTAGATATATATGGCAGTGATGAACCATACACAAGCACAGCAGATTTATATGATTATAAGAAGCCTATTGCCTCTGCCATATACGAAAATGAATCTACGACATCAAAACTTACAATCGAAGGCAACTATCCTTATGTTGGAATAAGAAGCAACGACGGAGCATTATACATCAAAGACATAACCTTTGTATGGGAAAAAGTGTCAGAGCCTACCACCGGTTCATTCTCAATCACCGATGCCGGTTTTGCCACATACTACACTGACAAGGCGTTTGTAATGCCGGAGAATGTGCAGGGCGGAATTGTAACTAAAGCCAACAAGGAGACAAACCAGCTCACCATAAGCTACAACTATCAGCCGGGCACTGTTGTTCCTGCAAAGACTCCTATCGTGCTTAAAGGCGAGAAAGGCGACTACACCGTAAACTACACTACATCTGAAGAAACTGCTCCTGCCGGCAACATGCTCTATGGCGCAGAAAACGTTGACGCTGAAGGAAAGACATTTGTTGAGGGAACCAACGTTAAATACTACAAGCTTGCACTTGGCAACGACGGCAAATGCGGATTCTACTGGGGCGCAACCGACGGCGCAGCATTTGAATACACAGCCAACCGCGCATTCCTTGCCATCGACATAACAGACGCATCACAGGCTCCGGCAAGCTTCTCACTCGACGGCGACGGCAGCACAACAGCCATTAACGGCATTATGAACGGCAACGACGACAGCCAGAAGATTTACACCGTAACCGGCGTTTATGCAGGCAAGAGCCTCAACAACCTGCCCAAAGGCATATATATAGTAGGCGGAAAGAAAGTGGCTGTTAAATAAAAAAAACATACAAATAATAAAATAAATAATAAGGAGAACAAATTATGAAAAAGTATATTAAACCTGAATGTGACATAATAGAAGTAAAGTTTGAAGGTAACCTGATGCAGACCTCTACTATTCCCCCGGTATCAGATACCGACCTGGGCATAAACGACGAAGTCAGCTCAGGTCCGATGCTCACTCCTGAAAGGAAAAGCATTTGGGGAGAAGAAGACTAAAAAAATGTTTTATAATTCGACTATATACAGAGGGACATGCGTCAAGGCGCTTGCCCCTCTGTTTTTTATGCCTGCCTACATTCTGCCAAATAAAACTAAATAGCCAACAGCCCATATATAGTTTTATGTACGACTGATGACAAACAATACAAAACACGGCATTTTGCATTGCGAAAGGTATGCTTTTGCATCATAAAACATGGTCTTTCAGAATGTAAAAGGTATGCTTTTACAGCGGCATGACACAACAGAAAAGCTGTTTGCTTAATTAACCTTATCGGATAATTACGCAAACTGCATTATCATACTTAAAACTAAAAAAGTTTTCGTAGAAACTCATCACTCGTCACATTTCGGTGTAATAAGTTGAAACACAGGCTGTTAAAGTGTGATGAGTTACTTTTTGAACTCATCACGGATGCCTTTGCCGATTGTGGCGTGATGAGTTGCGGCGACAACTCATCACACTGCAAGTCGCTGACGCACAGAGTCTTAAACCCCGTTGTGACGAGTGATGAGTTTTTACGAAAACTTTTTTTAGTTAAGCCATAACCTATATAGTATTAGGATTCGGTCCGGATTTTTGCTTCATATTGAGCAAACAAAAAGACGGCTGAAAGCATGAATGCACAAGAAAAAGGAACAATACACACGGCGAAACGCACGGCAACGGAACACAAACAGGCTCAACCCTAAATCTTTATACCAAAAAACATGCGGGCGCGCCATTTGGTGTTGTTAAGCAGCAAGATGTCACGGTCGCCAAGCTGCGACGTGTTCACAACGGCAGTAAAGCCGGCAAAATAACGGCCGAAATGCCTTACAACAGCCATGCGCCCCACGGCTATTATGTTGGGAAACCTGTAAGGCATATTTGTGCGGCTGCCGTCCGTGGTTATGTGGCAATGGCTATAGACGACAATTTCGGGCAGTGCCGACAGATGGATGAGCCATCCGTGACGCAAGACAAGATTGTAGCCATAGCCTACGCCGATGCCTACACACGCTATGCTGATTCTTGATTCAGGATTGTCTATTACCTCATCGTGACGTGCCTTGAGCACTCCGCCCATAAACGAGGTACCCAGCATAAAGCTTCCGCAGCTGCGCTTCTGAAGCCACGACTGGCTGAAGGCTGCCGGATAAGAGAAGCGACGGCCGTTGAGGGCATAATAGGCGTTGAGCGTAAGCATGTTCTGACTTATCATTCCGGCAGGTATGCCGGTGTCGCCGTGAGAAGTATGCACGCTGCCCTCAAAGGTCTTTGCCGAATGGAATATCACATCGGCTCCAAGCCTGTTGCCGTATGCGTTCATGTTCAGTTCATAGTCTTTCTTCTTGCCTGCAAGATGCGCCGGATTTAAGGCAACGCTGAGCGACAGTCCGCGGTAAGACGCGCTAAGGCTTACGGTGTATTTGTTCTGTGCCTTCATCTCCGTAGTAAACTTACCGTCGTCATTTACGCCACGCGTGTCGAGGTCAGAGCCCGAAGCATTCAACGTCAGTTTGAAGCGCAAACGCTGCGGCACGCGCTCCAGATAGGCAGAGTCAATACTGCTGCGTGCCCGGCTGTCGCGCATATCGAGTATCTTGTCAATCTCGCGCTTAGCCCGGTAAGCCTCCGCCTTGATCCGTTCTTTGGCATCAATGCTGTCAGCAGCTGCAACGGAGGCGCTGTCGTGTGGCACAGCCGTCATTGCGGCCGCAAGCAATAGTGTAAGCATCTGTAATATAAGAACGCTGCAACACCGTTTTTATTTCATTTCATGCAACAATGATTTGCACAAATGTCTCAACGGCTGCCATGCGCAAACTGAATTACAGATTTGCAACACGTTTGTCAGTCTTTCATAACACGGCGTTAACCTCATTGCAACATGCCCCATATAACTTTGCAACCGTAAACGATAGAAAGCATTTCAAAGTATGACTAAAAGGTTAAGATTGGCCGCGGCGCTGATATTTATCATCACAACATTCAGGGCGTATGCGGCAGACATTAAGGGTAAAGTTACAGACAGTACGACAGGCGAACCGCTCATAGGAGCAACCATACAGATTGACGGAACGCCTAAGGCAACGGCAACAGACATTGACGGTCTGTTCGCATTCAGCGGACTTGACGAAAACGCAAATTATACTTTAGCCATAAAATACATCTCTTACAAGACTAAAAAAATTGACGGGGTTCGGGCTGAAGCTCAGCCACAGGTGATAGAGATTAAACTTACACCTGACGAACAGACACTGAACGAGGTCACGGTTACCGGCGTAGCAAGGAAGAATACAGAGATTGCGGTAATACAAATGACCAAGAGCAGTCCCGTCATAGTGAGCAACGTATCGGCACAGGAAATAACAAAGACACAGGACACAAACGCAGGAGAGGTGATACGCCGAGTGCCGGGCGTGAGCCTCATCGACGACAAGTTTGTCATGGTGCGCGGACTTTCTCAGCGCTACAACAACGTTTGGATCAACGGAGGAGCAGTGCCGAGTTCGGAAGCCGACTCAAGGGCTTTCTCTTTCGACCTTATTCCAAGTTCACAGATTGACAACATGCAGATTGTGAAGACTCCGTCGCCTGAATATCCGGCTGACTATACGGGCGGATTTATCACCATAACGACAAAGGACATTCCGGCGGAGAACACGGCTGAGCTGTCTGTCGGCGGCAACTGGAACGACATAACTTCGTTCTCTGACTTTAAATACGCCAAAGGCTCGGGCACCGACTTTCTGGGATTTGACAGCGGAATGCGCGGACTTAACGGAGGCATAAACTCCACACTGAACAGCATTGCCGGCAACGGCGTTGACCTGCAGAACAACCATCTGAACAACGACTGGCGCGTGAGAAACATGAACCCCGTAGGCGACCTGAAGCTGTCGGGCTCACTGGGACGAAGCTGGAAACTCGGCGACCGCCAACTCGGAATGATTGCAGCCTTCAACTACAGCAACGAATACCGCAAGTATGAGGACATGCAAAATAACCTCTTTGGTGTGTACGATGCAGACAAAGACCAGTCGAACTATCTGCGCTACTCTGTAGACGACCAGTATAACCACAACGTGCGACTGGGAGCCATGCTCAACTTCACTCTCCTTTCTGCCGACGGCAACAGCAAGTATCAGCTGAAGAATATCTTCAACCAGATTGGCAACGACCGCTACACATGGCGCGAGGGACTGAGCGCACAGTCGGACAACGAGAACTCGGCTGAATATTACTACCGCAGCCGCACCACATACAACGGACAGATAACCGGAAAGCACACCTTTGCGCTTGACGAACTTGACTGGAGCGCAAGCTACTCTTATGCCAACCGCAACGTGCCCGACCGCCGCCGCTATCTCATCAACGACGCACTGGAGCCGGGAGTTATGCAGCTGACAAGCCCCAACGACATATCACGCGAATGGACAAAGCTCGACGAGCACATCGTTTCGGCTGCCGTTAACGACAAGCACGACTTTAAGTTCGGATCGTTCACACCGTCAATCAAGTTTGGAGCATACGGCGAATACCGCACACGTAAATACACCACACGCGACTTTATATATAACTGGAACGCAGCCAGCAACACCCTGCCCGACGGTTTCCGCCAGTTTGACCTTTCAGAGATGCTCAGCGACGAGAGCTATTTCGGTGCCGACCGCCTGTATCTGTTCGAGGAACAGCACATGCGCAACAACTATAAGGGCAACAACTATCTCGGAGCAGGATATTTTGCGGCAAACATTCCGCTCGGCAACTTCAACATCTATGCCGGACTGCGCTACGAATACGACCACATGGAGCTGATAACGAACACTCGCGACAACGCCGAAAGTCCGTTCAGCCACAACTATGAGTACAACGACCTGTTCCCGTCGGTGAACACCACATACAAGATTAACGACAAGCACCAGCTGCGCCTGTCATACGGAAAGACGGTTAACCGTCCTGAGTTCCGCGAGGTGTCACCGTCAGTGTTCTACGACTTCGACCTGGCTTCAAACGTGCAGGGTAACACCGACCTGAAGCCGTGTTACATACAGAACGTCGACTTCCGCTACGAGTTCTATCCCTCTAAGGGCGAGCTTATCTCAATAGCGGCATTCTACAAATACTTCGACTCACCAATAGAATGGACCTACACCGTTACAGGCGGAACCAGCTTGGTCTACTCTTACATGAACGCGCAGCGCGCCAACAACTACGGTATAGAGCTTGACATACGCAAAGACCTCTCGTTCATAGGTCTGCCGGGATTCAGCTGGTCGTTCAACGGCGCACTGATTAAGAGCCGCGTTAAGTTTGAGGCTGGCTCTAAAGAAGAAGACCGCCCGATGCAGGGCCAGTCGCCTTACCTCGTAAACACCGGACTATTCTATAAGAACGACAAACTGCAGCTCGACGTAGCCCTGCTCTACAACCGCATAGGTAAACGAATTATCGGAGTAGGACGCAGCGAAGGAACAACAAGCGGCAACGAGGCACTGAGAGTGCCCGACAGCTACGAGATGCCGCGCGACGTGATCGACCTTTCGGCATCGAAGAAATTCGGCAACCACTGGGAACTGAAACTAAGCATACGCGACCTGCTTGCACAGAAGGTTTACTACAAACAGTTTGCCGACGTTCACTACTCAAACGGAACAAGCCGAGAGGTAGAACAGATAACAAGGGCATACAAACCGGGACGCAACATAGGAGTGAGCGTAGTATATAAATTCTGACAAGGGATAAAGCGCCTCACATAGGTCCCATTACTCCCATCACTCCCATACCTCCCATCAAAAAAAGAAATAAATTATTCACCATAAGATTTTTAACAAAAGATGAAAATGGACAAATTAAAACTTTACGGATGCATGGGCATCCTTGCAATGGCGTTCACAATGAGCGCCTGCAGCAGTGACGACGAAAATGCAGACACACCACAGAGCGGTGTTAACTGGACCACAAACGGTGGACTGAAAGCCTGCGACCACTTGCTGTTTACAGCTGACGGCGACGCCAACGTAAACGACAACGGAACTCAGATTGGAAACGGCGACCAGGAGTTTGTCTTCACAGGAAAACAGACAATTAAAAAAGGCACATATATTCTTAAAGGTTGGGTTTACATTGCTGACGGTGCCGAGCTTACTATAGAGCCGGGAACCATCATCAAAGGCGACAAGCAGACCAAGGCTTCGCTCATAGCTGAGCGCGGAGGTAAACTCATAGCACAGGGAACAGCAACAGAGCCTATCGTATTTACATCTGAAGAGGCTAAAGGCAACCGCCGTCCTGGCGACTGGGGTGGCATCATCCTCTGCGGTAAGGCAAAGAACAACAAGAGCGAAATACAGATTGAGGGCGGCCCGCGCACAAAACACGGCGGCAACGACGACGCTGACAACTCTGGTGTACTGAGCTATGTACGTATAGAGTTCGCCGGTTATCCTTTCCAGACCGATCAGGAGATCAACGGTCTTACACTCGGATCTGTAGGTAGCGGCACAAAGATCGACCACGTACAGGTTTCTTACTCTAACGACGACTCTTACGAGTGGTTCGGCGGAACAGTTAACTGCAAATACCTCATTGCATACAAAGGATGGGACGATGACTTCGATACAGATAACGGATTCAGCGGAAAAGTTCAGTTCGGTCTGTCAGTCCGCGACTCTAAACTCGCCGACGTATCACAGAGCAACAGCTTTGAGAGCGACAACAACGCCGACGGTTCTAACAGCGAGCCTCACACATCAGCCGTATTCTCTAACATGACATTCATCGGCCCGAAAGCTGTTGACGCTTCTTTCGTAAACGATGCTTCTTACATCACTGGCGGCAGCTATTATCCTAACAACGGTTCAAGCCTCGGCAAGTTCCAGTCAGCTATGCACATCCGCCGCGACTCTCACCTCAACTGCTTCAACTCTGTTGTAGTAGGCTGGCCTATCGGTCTTATCCTCGACAATGAGAAGGGCGACACTCAGGGCGCTGCAACAGCAGGCAACCTGAAACTGGAGAACATCTGGATGGCTAACGTTGACGCTGTTGGTACTGACTTCAACAAGATTTATGTTGACGGACTTTACAACTACGAGACAAAGCAGGTTGACCAGACCAAGCCTTCATTCTCAAGCACATTCTTCAAGGCTCAGAGCGGCAACCAGGTTTATGACGCAGCTACAGGCTGGTTCGACACAACAGGTTATATTCCTACATCAGGCAGCCCACTGCTCAGCGCAGCAGCATTCACAAACTCTCTGCTCTCAAGCGGTTTCGACAAGGTTGCTTACATCGGAGCTTTCGCAGCAGGCGACACATGGCTCAACGGATGGACTAACTTTGATCCTCAGAACGCAGACTATTAATTTCTTGATTTAAAGATCCAATAAGACAATGACGCCCCGCGGGAACTATTCCTGCGGGGCGTCTGTTTTTTGTATTTTATTCAGGTATTACTTTTATCGTCGCCACGGCATACACATCATAGCATCAGCCTCAACAGCCGGTGAACGGCACGACACGGCAGCGATAAAGGCTGTTATTCTTCCTCAAGATACCACTTAGAGTATTCCACATAATGTTTGGCAAAGCTCTCTGCCTGGTCGGGACGTGTCTTCTTGATAAACTTGGCAGGCACTCCGCCCCATATCTCGTGCTGACCTATCTTTGTGCCCTGCAGCACCAGCGCACCGGCAGCAACTATCGCGCCCTCGCCTATCTCGGCATTGTCGAGCACGGTTGCGCCCATGCCTATCAGCGCTCCGCGGCGTATAGTGCAGGCATGCACTGTGGCGTTGTGGCCTATGCTCACGTCGTCTTCAATGATAACCGGACCGGTGGTATTGGTTACATGCACGCAGGCACCGTCCTGCACGTTTACACGGTTGCCAATGGTTATGGGAGCCACGTCGCCGCGCACAACGGCGTTGAACCATATTGAGCATTCGTCGCCCATGTTAACCTCGCCAACAACAGTGGCGTTCTCGCTGAAATAGCAGTCCTTGCCCCATTTGGGCGTCAGACCTTTTATTGATTTTATTAATGCCATAATGTTATTATCTTTTTTATGTTCATTCTGCAAAGTTAGTTTATTTTATATTGCAAAGCAAAAAATCGGCACTTAATAGCTTGCACGTAAAGTAAAGATTATGTATTTTTGAGCATTGAAAATAAAATCATCTATAATAATTATGTTGGAAACAGGACTTACACACACAAGCAGCCTTACGGTGACCGAAGCTCTCACCGCCAAGGCCATGGGTTCGGGCGACCTGCCCGTATTGGCTACGCCGGCAATGATGGCGCTGATGGAGAACGCCGCCATGACAGCCGTTGCCCCCGAACTGCCCGAAGGAAGCACCACCGTAGGCGGACACATAGAGTCGTCGCACCTGAAGCCTACACCCGTAGGTGCCGAGGTTAAAGCCGAAGCCACGCTGACAAAGGTAGACGGCCGCAAGCTGTATTTCACCGTCAAAGCCATGCAGGGCGACACAATAATAGGCGAAGGCACTCACTTGCGCTTCATCGTTGACCGCGAGAAGTTTATGAGTAAGCTGTAAAAAGCTACAGCCGAAAGGCATAAATAACAAAACAACAAGACTAAAACTTTTTTGTTGATAATATGTCTCTGACATATAAAATTTAGACAAAAGCAAAGTCTTCAACTTTTCTTATTAACTAATAAGGATTTTACTTTGATTCAATTTATTTGGCATAATCAAGAACTAATCTTATAGCTTTGATTATGCCAAATAATTTGGAATAAATATCTAAACCATATATATCTAATACTATAAAATTGAACAAGAAAATGAAGAATATGAATAAATATATACTACCTTTGAAAAAGATCTTACTAATATTCGCGTTTTGCATCCCAATGATTACGTTTGCACAATCTACCTACATTTACAATATTGTATCAATTGAAGGCAATATGAATGAGAAAGGCATAAAAGTTAAGGTAGATGATGGTAAAAATATTGAAAAGTTGAAAGATGAAAATGGCAAAGACATTAAATTTAACACTCCTGCAGCAGCCTTGATGTACTTCATATCCAAAGGATGGGAACTGTATATAAACGACTCAACTTCTGAAGGTACAGTGTTTAATGGCATTGGCACAAATAGAAGCACTTCATATTGGATATTTAGGAAACCTTGCACAAAGGAAGAATTTGATAAAGCCGTAGAAGAAGGAATAAAAAAATAATCCATTTAGCATCCTGTCAGTCAATAAGAAGGTATGAATTACGGATCACAGATCCTTATACTCCTTGCTGTCAGATTACAGATCTGACAGAACATTAGCCTTGTTGCTTCATTACTTCCATAAATACCAACAAGACTAATGTGCCGGCTGATTTGTAATCTGCCGGAATTAAATATTAGAACTGAAAGTCAGCGAAGCTAATTTGCGATCCGATAACTTCCAATAATATATACCCTTAAAAAATCCAACAAGTCATTTTACCTTGTTGCCATTCCCTTAATAAACATCTAATTTCGTTCCTTTACTTTTAATATCACATTACGTCTCTCCTATTCCATCAGAATCCACGAAAAAAGACTATGAGTTAGGCTTGAAAAGTGGGCCACTTTTGCATAAAAAGTGGCCGAGTTACGATGCGTAACTCGGCCACTAACAG